>Ga0315275_10001764_pt1 | contig 19253 bp, 21 predicted proteins | sample YL17G03_0_MG_FD_205557 | JGI IMG/M metagenome (GOLD analysis project Ga0315275, IMG submission 205557) | Sediment microbial communities from Yellowstone Lake, YNP, Wyoming, USA - YL17G03_0 | ecosystem: Environmental > Aquatic > Freshwater > Lake > Sediment | place: USA: Wyoming | collected...
AAAAAAAAAAAAAAAAAAAAAATATATATATGTATATATTCAAACAAAGCCTCCGTACCATCCGTTGAGGAATAATGATTAACTTATTTACATGTCGAGAATATTATGATTTTCTAAATATGTTATTTCTTTTTTTATACATAGAAAACGTATATTTCCATCACCATCTTTTTTACATCTACAAAGTTCCTTTAAATATTTTCCAAACATAGTTTGAGTCATTTTTTTATCAGAATTATAATTATTTTTATATATCTCAAATAAAACACTTGATTGTATTCCTTTTGTTGTATCGTCGTTTTGATATTCTTTTTCAAACCAGGAAATTAAAGGGTTTTGTTTTTTCATAAATTCCTTTGTATTTTCTAGAGTTAGTTCTGATTTAGTATAATATCCCTTGGTTTTGTAGTAACTATCCAATAAAAGATGTAAATAACCATTTCTAAACGATTTATTAAACGTAATATTTGTAATATTTCGTTTGAGATTAGTATCTATTTGTCTTTCATAATCCTCAGTAGGGTTATCAACAAACTCGTTTTTATACATTAGAACAACAATTCTTTTATCGAGTGAATTATCACGATGAGTAAATTCTGGTAAACAATTTAATAAATTATGTATATGATATTTAGGAACATATGAACATTTATTTTTACCCATGTTCTTACATGAAATAGAATCATTTCCAGATATTTTTTTAATAATATCTGTTTTGAACCTAGAATTTTTATCTGGTTCGCTTGCTACAACTAATCTTTTAAATTCGAGGCCTTTAATTTCAGAATTATCACCTGCGTTGTACTCAGTCTCTGATTTACAAAGAATATTATTTGATATGGGAGAATAGTAACAATCGAATGTTATTTGATCTAATTTATCAACAACACCTTTACCGTTACGTCCTTGTCCAATATGAATAACAAAAATTTCATTTTTATTTAGACCATATAATGATAGTGATTTTAAGTTTAAATATTCATCTACTCTTTCTTGTGAATTGAAAATAGATAGTAATAAATCATTTACAGGGGTTATATCACTTTGATCTCTTTCTGGATATGGATAGGAAAGAGCATATAATATTTTATCTGTTTTTTCAATTTTTCTACGTATACCAGTTGTAACATCTATACAAGTCCCGTCACTAAATGCGAATAGTTCAGGTATACTTTCAAATTCTTTTATAAAGTTATTATTTTTGTTACAGGCGGATTTAAGAAATTTCATTATATTTGAAACATGATTGAAAGAACCACATTTGATAATTTGTTTATCTAAAATCTTTAAAGTTTTTTCTAATGCCTTTTTTTGATTTTTAATATTTAGTTTTTCAGCCTCATCATCACACATTTTATATTTGTGTTTTATGTCATTTATTTGTGATGTAAGTTGAGTATGATGTTTATCTAAAATTGGACATAATAAATCGGTAATATATGATACCATAAAAGTGTCTGAATAATCAAATTCCCAAAGACCAGTTTCTGAGTTAAAAATAATCCATCCATGACTTTTTGTAAAATAAGCATCATCTTTTATAAAATTATACACAAATTCAGAACACTCTTTCTCTGATTTAAAAATGACATCATATAAACTATATTCTTTCTCTAAAATTTTTGATTTATAAATTTGATTTCTAACACTTTCATATAGACCTAAACTTTTAAAGATATTCACGATTACACCAAATGTACAGTCATTCATTGTACATTTATCCCAAAGGATTTTATTATTTGCATCATCATATGAATCTGCACCTTGTGACCATTCATTAAAAATGTCATATCCATCATCTTCATGATATAATGATTTACAAACACTCATAACCTTACTCCATGTTACATAATCATTATTATGACTTTTAAGATGTGGTAAACTATTTTTCAAACGTTCTCTATCTAGTTGGATATTTTTTGGAAAGTCTTTTTTGTTTCTTACAATGGGTTCAACGATTTCATGAGGTTCTGGAGGTGTCTTAAATTCACATATTTCTCTATGAGTTGGGTTTATACTTAAGATACGAGGTAGTAATTTAAGTATATTTTCGGGGTTAATCGGAATAAGATTTTCGTCGGTATCGAAAATCTTATAATTTGAAAAAGTATCAATCATTGTCATTTCATTTAAATCAACATCAAAAATTTTTGTCAATTTGTAAGATTCTAAATTTATACCCTTGACACCATTGTATAACAACCATGGGACATGAGACATACCAGCATCAAAACGGTCACCAAATATATTTTTCAATTCTTTCATCAAAGTATCTTTAATATCGTCTTTCAAGAAAATATTTGGATAATGTAAATGGAAACCACCAGACATAAATTTATCATTTTTCTTATATATATCTTTTTCTAACAAACAACAAATTAGATGTTTATCGTCATAATTTTTAATTCTAGGTTTTAATTTATTATTTATTTTATTGATAATATCATTCACATAATCTTGGTCATAAAATCGACCATTTTTATGAATAAATTCTTTACAATTTTCAATTGGATGTTTTATATCAAAGTCGAAATATAAGGCGGTATAGGAGCCAGGTTTTTCTGCGATACCATGTTTTTCATTATGAACAAGGTCATATAATTTATCTAAATCTTTACGAGAAAATCTAAATTTACCTCTGGGTTCAATCATTGAGACATGTGAAGAATGAAATGTATCATCGACATAATTTTTTTTTAAAAGTCTATTTAAAGACAACGAATTAAATATTAGGTTTGTCATTTTGTTTTTTATTAAGAAAAACAAATGCTTATATAGACATTTTAAAAAAAATAAATTTTAAAAATCAATTTTTTGTCGGGTGATCAAATTTTTCACAACTTTCTAAAATTAATTTTATAATTATTCAACACGGATTTAGGGTATTTTTTTTTAACACCATCTATAAAATATTCTATGGCATCTTTCAATACTGATAAATCGGTATTACATGTAAATAGGTCGCATGACATAGTACCTTTTTTAGTATATGCGTGACTTGTAAAATGACTACTGTCTGATAATAGAACTGACGTAAAACCCTCAGGTGTATCATCGTTTAGAACACATAGATGTTGATGTACTATTTTCATACAAGTTTTATTCAAAATAGTCGATAACATTAATCCAAAGATGAATTCGCCTATAAGATATTCATCGCCATAAATCCCATAAAAATCTATGAAAATTTGAACAGATGACATATAATTTATTATATAAAAAAAAATTTTTTATCTTTATAATATTGAGGAGCCATATCCAATTTCCATCGCTCCTAAACGGTACTAAACTTTTTTTCTAAAACTGTGTGTCTCATTTTTTTTCCCCACATACTTTAGTAAATACTTTTCCATTTTATTTTTTTTAATTTTTTGTAGTGTAGGCTTGTGTAATTTTTTTTTTTCAAATTTTAAAACCCCAGTTTTAAAATTAAAAATTGATTTTTAAAATATTATAATTTAAACATTTGTTATAATAATTTAAAATGTTACAATTATCTGAAATAACACATAAGTCAACATTATATGCAATAATCAAGTATAAAATTGATATAGAAACATTATCTGATATTATCGAATTGAAAAGAATCATTTATAAAAAATCAAAGGCATTTTATCGTTCTCCAAATTACATAAAGAAAGGAGCCGTAATATATCCTGATTCTGAAAAAAAAACAAAGGCCAGAAATTACTATCTTGTGAAAAAGAATAAAAAAACATGTGTTGAAATTTTAAAAATGTTAAACACTGAGTTACCATAAAATTTTCCAAGTCCAGTAACCAGGAGAGCCAATAACCTTATTTTCGCTTTTATGTCTGATTCTGTATAATCGTCGTCGTTCCTTATCTTTACTAGTAGCATAATCAGAGTAGCCAATCGCGCCTATGGAGGCAACTTTAATACCTTTTTTAAATACATCAATTTTCTTTTTTGGATTTGAACTTAATTTTAACTCGACACCGAGTTTCTTAGCTTGAGCTCTTGAATAACTTGTTATTGAATAAACCATTTATTATTATAAAAAGAAAACTTTCTATAATAAAAATGTCATACGACGCATCATATAATAGTCCATTAGTTATCAATTTTAATTCTAAAGACAGAATAGCAGGTACGAATAGTAATTTTATATCATTACCTGTCGATTTAGGTCTGAATAAGTTTGATAGCGTTTGTTTAATACAAGCCTCAATACCAAAGTCATATTACAATGTACCAACTAATTATAATAGTTTTACATTACGAGAAACTGACGATATTGGATATGTATTCAATATAACAATAACACTGCCGATTGGTAATTATACTAAAATAAACTTAGCAAGTAAACTATCCTCTGTTATGACAGCGGCATCTCTGAAAGGTGTTACATACGTTATCACGAATTCAGTTTCAACAGAACCAGATACATTCAAATTTACATTCACGGCAACAGATTTGGGTCAGATAGGTGGACTAGCTTTGGTATTCGATGATACAAGTCCTTTTAGACAAATGGGATTTGAGTCAGATTCAACAAATGTATTTAATTACACTGGTGTTTTACAAAGTACAAATGCCATAAATTTAGCATTCATATTACGAGCATTTATAAAAACCAATCTTGTCCAGAACGCCACGGATTCTATATTAGAGGAAATTCTCTCTATTGGTTCGTTTCCAACGTCGTCGTTGGTATATTTTGAACAACAAGATATACAAATGAACACTAGAGAATATAATTCAACATCAGTAAACTCATGGAATTTTGTACTTGTTGATTCGTTCGATCAGGAGATTGACCTAAATGGAATCTCGTGGGCTTTCTCAATTGTATTTTATAAAAGAAATACAACACATGAATTACATAGGCAGGAGTTGCAAATACAAAACGAGATGAGAATATTTCAAATAGAACAGGAGCAGAATAAATTACAAGAAAAATTCAAACCTGATGATAAGTTAATAACTGTAAATGGTGTACAGCTAAATGATACTCGAAATCCTCTCGAACCGACATTTCCTGTGTACCCATTCACGGCCGGACTTTCATATCTCAACGAACCTGAAATAATATTTAATAAAAAAGTTTGATATAATAAAACAACAATGTATGGTGGCTGTCATAATAATAATGAATGCGACTGTGAACAAACTGGAGAAGGAATAATGCGAGACCCGACTTTAAATCCACCTCCTGTGCGAAAAATATTACAATCAATCGGAAATGAAAAAGTAGAATCTCTACAACTTATCAGAACTCCATTATCTAAAATATCAAGATTCCTGTTAAACATCGCCTCGTTAGGTCAGTTAGAAAGTAAATTGAAAGAGACCAACATTGACCAGTTATTTCATCTATCTCTTTTGATTAATGGAAAATATGAGTTGGACAAACAAGATGTAATAAAACTCATTCGTAACCAAAACGCAGTGAAATCTGATAGTGAGACTCTTATAGTGCCAGTATCATCAAATTTTACAATTAATGAGATGATCGAGAACACACAAAGACAAATGCAAGATAGATACGCCCCATACGACGCCGTAGATAATAATTGCAGTATATTTATATCAAATGTATTATCATCGAATGGTTTATCAACAGACAATAGTGATACATTTCTTAATCAAAAGACAATCGAATTATTTAGTAAGTTTCCAAGTATCACAGAAAAGTTAGTTAAATTCGGCACAGATTTAGGTGCCGTTGTGGATAAGGCAATTTATGGAGAGGGCGTGGGGCAGTACATTCACAATTTTGGATTGCCCCGATGTCAATTAAAATTCTAAGACAAATGCTCAAAAAATTGATTTTTTTTACAAAAATTCTGAAAAATTATTATACTTATAACAAAAATGGAAAACTATGAATTACACAATCAACAAAGGCGTAAAGATTGTATTGAATATTACAAAGATTTTATTGACAACATGATATTGGGTAAACAAAAATGTATTCGTTTTCGTAAATGGTTTAGAGGTTATTTACTAAATGGAGCAACTATTCTATTTAACACTAAAATAGATGAGTATGAATACATTAATAAATTTGGTCGAGGGGCGTGGGATGAACAGAGACTACGTAAAACATTCAATGAAAAAGAATTAGATACTATTGTTGAATTGGCAGAAAAATATGGAGCATTTGATTATTAAATAAATATAGAATTCTAAAATAATTATTTTATTTTAAAATTACACAGTCGGCGGTGTTAAGACATTTTCAATTATATCCAATTTAGCCTCGACCTCATCTAATCTTTTATCAAGTTTTTTTATGATTTTCAAAAGAAAAGGAACAAGGTCGCTATAAGTAATTGTATTATAATCAGACAGATTACTAAATTGCCTAACTTTTTGGCGTAGCTCTTTCAAATCATTTTTTATGTCAATGATTTCATCCATGTTTATTTATACATTATTTTTTTTAAACTTGCATAATCTTTATAATGCGAAATCGAACATTATTATAAGTTACACCATTACCTGACTTAATCTGAATTTGTCGGGTCGCAACGACCTGATACAATAAATTGTTAGAAGCACCAGTAACTTGAGCCACACCCTCGTCTGGGTATAATATTGCAAAGCCGTATACTCCATTGGCTGCATTAGCAGGGTCCATGACGTAAATGTGATAAAGACCAGAAGCATCGTAAGACGTACCCATATTTGCAAAAACATTATTTATCGTCATAGTCCCAGCCTGCCCCCCACTCATAGTAGAAATTTCACTAGTACTAGGATTGAAATACATCCAGTCACTTGAAATATCTCCTGTTGGATTTCTAATAGGCTTCACATAAGTAGAACTTGCCGTAGCAGGACTTAAAGCACTCCCACTTGCATTAATAACAATCGCATTTGCAGGACTATTCGTTTGCCCTGAAAATGCACCGATATTTATACTATATGCACCGGCATTAGTGGACCCAGCTGATTGCCCCAAATTTATACTATTAGATGCGCAAGTATTATTTCCAGCTCCGATTCCTATATTTATACTGTAAGTTCCAGCTGAATTTGAACCTGCGTTCAATCCAATATTTATACTACCTGTTCGGCTACTTGAACTTCCAGCGTTATCACCAATCGAAACACTGTACTGTCCACAATTCAATTGATTAGCAAAACGGCCAATGGCAATAGAACCAAGGGCTTGGAAGCTTTGTCCAGCTTGGTAACCAATTGAAATAGCATTATCTTGTTGCCTAGCATATCCACTTTCGAAACCAATCGAAATAGCGCGAGTACCTTGCTGAGTAAAACCTGCGTAATAACCACATGCTATGGCACCTGTTTTTTGAGAATTTACACCAGCTGAATAACCTAAAGCGATACACATGTCCGATTGTCCAAGAGAGCCGGCACTTTGATTATCGCTACCATCAAATCCTATACCAGAACCTATTGCTATTGAACTTAAACCACCTCCGGAATTTTGCGCAAAATAACCAATAGCGATATTTTTCCCTTGTCCTCCAAATTGATTCGCTTGTAACCCTATCGAAATATTGTTATTAGTAACGGTTGTTATAGCAGATGCTGCAGATGTTCCTATATTGATGCAATTTGAACCACGATTATCGTAACCAGCACTGTAACCAATTGATATTGAACTATCACCAGATTTTAAAGTAGAACATAAATTACCTAAATTAATAGAATTTAAAGCTGTCCCGGTATTTCCAGCATAATTTCCAATATTAATTGAACCTGTCGAGGCAGAATATTCACCTGCTGATTCTCCAATAGAAATTGAACCAGAAAATTTAGTCAATCGACCTGCATTCTTGCCTATGTTAATTTCACTACCCATAAATTTCCAAGTTGACGATGTATTATCCCAATATGGCACAGATGAATAATAAATTGCATTACTTAAAAACCCAGTAGGACCTGTAACACCAGCTGGGCCTGTATAACCTGTATAACCTGTATAACCTGTATAACCTGTTATTCCAGTATATCCAGTGTAACCAGTGGCACCTGTATTACCTTGTGAACCTGGTAAACCTGTGTATCCTGTATAACCTGTTATTCCTGTGTATCCAGTATAACCTGTATAACCAGTATAACCTGTTGTACCCGTATATCCAGTTCTGCCAGTGTAACCAGTGGCACCTGTATTACCTTGCGAACCTGGTAAACCTGTGTATCCTGTATAACCTGTTATTCCAGTATATCCTGTATAACCAGTATATCCAGTTGTACCAGTATATCCAGTTGTACCAGTATAACCTGTTCTGCCAGTATATCCAGTGGCACCAGTATTACCTTGTGAACCTGGTAAACCTGTGTATCCTGTATAACCTGTTATTCCAGTATATCCTGTATATCCAGTATAACCAGTATATCCAGTAAATCCAGTTGAACCAGTTGAACCAGTTCCGCCTGGTGTGATACTCGAATTATAAGTCAGTTCTTTAGTAGATGTGTTGTATTGAATAAAATTGGTTGAACTTGTTATACTTAAATCAATTGGTGAAATAAAACAACCTGTTTTAGCGGCTGTTAAAGAACTAGATGAACCATTTATTATAACTCCACCTAATGAGGTTGAATCAAATCCAGCTTGATATCCAACGCAAACTGAGGCTTGTGGGATTGCGGGACGCCCAGATTGATAACCTATCGCAACAGAAAATTGAGCTTGATTTGTCATTCCAGCTTGATAACCCATTGAAATAGCATATTGACCTTGACCAGTAAATCCAGCTTGTGTACCGAGGGCAAGTGCATTTTGCCCTGCACCACCTTGAGAAAATTCTCCAGCTTGTCGTCCAAGATGAACGTTGGAACTATCAGATGAATTAGTCCAATTTTTCGTTGCACTATTCCAGTATGGATAATCACTGTAAAATACACCCGTCGCGCTTATGAATCCTGTAGCACCTTGAGAACCTGTATAGCCTGTGTATCCAGTATAACCGGTTACACCAGTATATCCAGTATAACCTGTTACCCCTGTGTATCCAGTTCTACCAGTATAACCTGTAAAACCAGTAACACCAGTATATCCTGTGTAACCTGTGTAACCTGTTATTCCCGTATATCCAGTGTATCCAGTATAACCTGTAAAACCAGTAACACCAGTATATCCTGTGTAACCTGTGTAACCTGTTATTCCCGTATATCCAGTGTATCCAGTATAACCTGTAAATCCCGTTGTTCCTGTATAACCAGTTCTGCCTGTAAAACCAGTAAAACCAGTTGCGCCAGTATAACCAGTAGTACCTTGTATACCTTGTATACCTTGTATGCCTTGTATGCCCTGGGCACCAGTAGGCCCCGTTGGGCCAGCGATACCAAATCCTGTTGACCCTGTAATGCCGAGTATAGAATTATATGTCACCTCTCTTGTTGCTAAATTGTAAGTCATAATATTGGTATTCTCTGTATTGTCTTGGCGAATAGGTTCAATATATAATCCTTCGAAGGCACCTGTCATACCAGTAAAACTAGCATTTAATATTATACTATTTTGAGGCTGATTATATTTTCCAGCTTGATTTCCTATAGCTATAGAATTCGTGCCTTGATTAGAAAATCCAGCTTGATAACCAATGGCGACTGACCTTGATTTGGCATTAGCATTTTGAGAAAAATACCCAATGGAAATGCAATCAAGTCCTTGGTTAATTTGAGGCTGAATTGTTGAATGCGAACCAACGGATACTGAACCAGAGTTCATACCTGGCACAGTGAATGATTTAGAATTTTCATGGCCGACACTTATGGCATAGTCGCCATGATTTTGATATCCACTTTGATAACCAATTGATATAGAGCCGATGCCTTGATTAGAATATCCTGAATAATGACCCACAGCTAAGGCTCTATTTTTTTGTAGATTATATCCAGCATTGAAACCTAAACTCGTTGTATCATTGCCGTTATTCGCAGCGCTAGCATTAGCACCTAAAAATACTTTGCCACTATTCACTGTCCAAGCAGACGTGTTCCAATATATATAGTCGCCGTAATTTACACCATTCGCTAGTTGTGTACCAGTAGGCCCCGTGTGACCCTGTATACCAGTATAACCAGTATAACCAGTATAACCTGTCATACCAGTATAACCTGTATAACCTGTTATACCAGTGTAGCCCGTGTATCCTGTATATCCCGTAAATCCAGTCCAACCAGTGTACCCTGTGTAACCAGTATAACCCGTGAATCCAGTCCAACCAGTGTATCCTGTATAACCAGTGTATCCCGTGAACCCTGTAAAACCTGTGCTACCAGTCTGATCAACTGGTATTGTAGTATAACTTATACCATTCAATATTATCTCGTTACAATCGATAACCGATAGATTTGGTAATGCTAAATAGTTTGAAAAATTACTCATTCGTTTATTTCATATAGGATTTTATTATTAGATTAAAATAGAATCGATTAATCTTTTTGATTATTAAAATTAAAAATTTGAGTAAAAGAATAAAGATAATCTCAATTTTAATTAAATTAAAGTTACTAAATGGTGAAATTAGGTCGATAACAACATAAAAATCGATTTTTATGTTGTTATCCTATTGTTACTACTCAATTCCTAATAAAAATAAAGATTATCTTTATTCTTTTACTCAAATTTTTAATTTTAATAATTATATAGATTAATGTATTCTATTTTATTTTTATTTTTTTTCTTTTTATAAAATAAACATGTTACAATTAGAATCAATAATCAAAAAGAATAGACCGAATATTGGAGAATCGTCTGTTAGAACTTATATGTGTTCTATCAAAAGAATTATAAAAGATACAAAGATTGATATGGAAACCACAAGTGACTTTATAAAAAATGTCGACGAGATTATTAAAGCAGCTAAAGAATACACTCCTATGGTTCGCAAGTCTCGCCTTACATCTGTCGTTATATTACTTGATGATAAAGATGATTTAGATGATAAAGGTGAATACGATGATGCTGATAAGAACGATGCTCTAAAGAAATTACGATATGTTATACTAACTGATAGTAAGACTGTTGATGATGATGAAAGTAAACAGGAACTAACTGATAAACAGAAAAAAAATTTCTTACCACAGAATGAAATTATAAATATATATAATGTTTTGAAAGAACAAACCATACCTCTGTTCAAGTTACATACTTTGAATAAAAAACAATTTGAGATGATGCAACTTTATGTCTTGTTAAGTCTGTATGTTCTCATACCTCCAAGGAGATCAATGGACTATTCTTATTTCAAGATACGAAATGTAAATCCAGAGATAGATAATTTTTTCATTGCTGGCAAAAAGAAAAAAGACCTAGGAAGTTTTATTTTCAATCAATACAAGAATAGTAAGAAACTCGGGGCACAAATTATAGAACGTATTCCTCGTGACTTAGAAAAGATTATTGAGAAGTGGAAACAGTATAATAAAAGTGACTATCTATTAATTAATAATGTAGGCAATCAAGTGAGTGGCAGTAAGATAGCGTTATGGCTTAATCAAATTTTTGGCAAGAACATTTCAGTATCAATGCTAAGACATATATATTTGAGTAACAAGTTCGGCGATGTAAATCTCAATGATTTAAAAGATACGGCGAAGGATATGGGGAATTCTGAAGGTGGTATTGAAAGAATTCTAAAATATGTACAGAAAGATAATCAAGTCTAATTTTTTTAAAACTTATAATAGTTTTAAAAATTACATTTCATTCGCATCATTAAATTCCAGTATCATTCCAATTTTTGCACCTGCCGCACCGAACGGTAAATAAGGTGTTCCATCAAGTTCTTTCAGAGAAAATGTATATATACCATTAACAGGTTGTGGATTAGGTAATACATATTCAATGTCCTGACCCATACTTAAGGGATATGTAGGGTCGTCGTAGAACATTGCTATAGGTGAATTCTGTGTGAGGTCGCTAACGACAAATCCGTATTCTGCGACACCCACAGAAGGTGCTTCTCCTGTGTAACCAAGAGCCTTACAATGTATTCTTTTAACTGTGATTGGTACACTTATATTAACTGAGGCAGATGATACATTCTGTGCAAATGTTAAAGATATAATTCTATTATATTTCATAGTTTTATTGATACAAAGGTTTTTTTAAATTTATTTATTTTGGATATAATAAATAATGACTAGACCGAGACGATTATACTTTGATGAGTCTTTACAAAAATTCTATTACATCATTAAAAAAAAACGTGTCTTTATTAAAGTGCCAAAAGGTGTTACTCAAAAACAAGTCCAGAAAGTCAATATAAAAAACATTGTCAATCTACCTGAAACCCGGAGAATCAAAAGACGAAAAAAAAAAGTCAATCCGAAATTTCAAAAAGTGCCACAGAAAAATTTACTTAGTTTATTGACTAGGCAGAATGAGGGTGGACTGCCTTATTTTATATTTAAAGAACAACAACAGTTTCCAACTTTAGAGGAACTTAGTAAGAAAAAAGTTATCAAACCAGAACCGGAGTTCACGGCTATGAAACCAGAACCATCTACTCCTATGAAGCCAGAACCTAAAACTAGTAGGGGGTCACGATTCAATCCTATTAGTTTTGATACACAAAGTTTAGATTCTAGTAGAAAAAAGTTTCTGTTTAAAAAAATTACAAAAAATAAAATTCCACCTGTTGAATTTGGGATTCCCTTAACAGAACCAGTTGCTCCCATGTTTTCTCAATCTCCATTCTTAACACCTACATTACCTCGAGTTACAAGGCCTAAAGCTCCTCTAACAGATATAATGAATAAAGCTTTAAGAGATTTACAAGAACAAAATAGAAAAAAAAAAGGCGAACAAGAAAGTAAAGGAGACGATGTCTCGGGTAAAGGTGTGTCTAATGATGATGGTCTATATAACGATCAGATTGAAAAGATTCTAAAAAAACGTATCAAAGATTATGTGCCTGTTATTCCTGCTGATAAGACTGATGATTTATTGAAATATGTCGCGAAAGGTGATAAACGATTTGGGGCTATTATAAATACGGCAGATAGTAAGAGTGATGGAACTGGCCAAAGGGGAAATAGTATGGGTCATTGGACTGCGATTTTCGTAAACAACGAGGACGACTATCCTACAATGGAGTTTTTTGATCCTCTTGTTTCTGCTGATATTCCTAATAGGTTATATAACTCATTGCGAAAGATAGCGAGAAAGATGAACCCCGAGATGATGTTCAAATTCAAACCTAATATGATACAACGTCAAGATATCAATAAAAGTACATGTGGATATCATTCGATGAAATTTATAGATGATAGATATAATGGAATACCATTTTCAGACGCATCTGGGTACGATAATTTTATAGACGAACATAAAGGCGCTAATGATTCTGCCGATGGTGAAAGAGACATTGATGAATATAAAAAAAAATTTTCAAGTTATATTTAATAAAAAAAAATATTGTCATAAATAAAACAAGTATGGCTAAATTAACTAAAACGCAACTTTTAAGCAATCCACAGATTGCCCAACTATACGAACAATATATGATGAAACAAGCTGGCAGTGGACGAGGACGGAAAATTAAAGGTATGGGAATTTTCGATGGATTTGTAAAATTTTTAAAGGATAGTAAAATCCTATCTAAAATTGGTGATGTGTTGTTACCAGTGGCTGGTGCGGCTCTAGGCGGGTTGTTCACGGCAAATCCGCTTGGGTTGGCAGCTGGTGCGGCGGCTGGTTCAAGCGCCAGTGAATATTTGAAATCACAAGGTTTCGGTCACAGAATGAAAATGAAAGGCGGATTATCTGGTGCATCAACTTTATCTATTTCTCCAAATGGAATGAGACTTGGGCAACGTGGTGGTGCAATGACATATGCTTACAACGGTATGCTCCAACAAGTTCCAAATACACAGAAAGGATATGGACATAAAATGATTATGGGATGTGGTGGGACAGAATTCGGATCAATATCATCTGAATTCGGAAAAATTAGAGCCTAAATTTTATAATGTATATTATTTTTAATATACATTAACATTTTTATAATTTACATAACCATTGAACCCTGTGCTGAAAGAGTTAACATTTTTTGACCTAAAATTGCAGTTACATAATTAGCTCCACCAGTGACACCAGTGGTATAATTGAATTGCTGAGAATAGGTCGCTGTTTGATTTCCGACATCTAATCCATCTATTTCATGCTGGTTGAGTTCATATAATGGTTTACGTCCAAAGAACGAATCTATGTGTACCCATTCTGCGAACCTATACTCTCCAACAGTCTGTAAAGCGGAACCTTTGAAAAAGTCTTTGTTGGCGATAATATAGTCTTCTGCTCTACCAGAGGTTCCAGTAGTAAACCCACTTTGGCTCAAAATTGCAACATTATTCAAAAAAGTATTGTAGGAACTCGTATCAAATACACCTCTCGCATTTATTTGTGAATAACTACCGTTTCTGAATACACCTGAAACCAATGCAAGAATTCTATTTCCATAAGCTTTAGTCAATGGAATATATGTTGAGACAGAAGTTACAGCAGCTGAATTAGAAAATCTTGTAATAGATGGATAACCAATAGGCATTGTCAGTCCTTCCTTCATAACCTTATCTATTACGCTGCTAACTATTTGGAGATTACCTTCGTTACAAAGTGATAAACTAACATTTGCAATAGTAGTAGTACCTAAAACTGCTGGGGTACCTAAAATATCAGTAGCACTTGTAGCTACAAATCCAAAGTTATTCGTTGCGTTCCAATATATTTGGATTACGATATTTGAAGGACTATATAAAAGTCGGTCACTGGCTAATACAGTAAATTTAAATGCCGATAAAGGAATAGAAACACGAAGTTGTGTAGCTGCTCCTGACCCTCCTATATAAAATTGGCGTCTTTGAGTTTGACCACCTTGAGCTACAACATTTCCAGATGTAGAATCAACATTAGTTCCATCTTGTACTGGGTTAGCTGCGCTTGCAACAAGTTTTCCGATATCTTCAACTGGTTGACCTCCAGCTATAGTTGTTGCAGGATTTACAGAAACAAACGATTTAGTAAGAAAATCAGCCAGAGATGTTCCAGCAGTTGATACCAAACTGGCATACTTTTCAAATGAACCGATATCAAGTAGTTGTGCATTCGTTGCGCTATCGTAGACTACAACACGACTGATTGAAGTTAAAAGATTAGCATTGATATAATTGAAGTTTGACGCAGTTGCAGCGGTACTTAAATCAAAATTCAAACGAGATTTTGAAAAATTGAAAACGCTTGGAGGAATAATAAATTCAGATATTGATCCGCCTGATGTAGTCGATAAAGTTATGCTTGCACTATTTTGTGGGGCGACATTACGGAAAACAGGAGTTGAATGATTACTAACCACTTGGCTGTAATTCAATTCGTCAGAGATTTTTTCAGACATTTTATTTATACAAATATTTTTTTTATTTTTTTTTTACTAATATATTTTTTTTATTTTTTATAATCCTTGTGTTTAAAAAATACAGCAGTATATCTATCACCATCAAATGGCTCGACCCAATGCGTCTTTTTACATCCATCAAATTTTAGAAATTTATTTTTTATATCATGTCTTTCATCCTCTACATTGAGTTCTCCTCCAGAATAATTTCCGAATCCGATTATATAACTCTCACCAATGTTCCCCCTATCTTTATGAGGTTGACACAGAAAATTCTTATTTATTGTTATTGATGAAAATTCAAATTCCGAATCATGTTCACGCATTAACTTTTGTAATTTTTCGTACAGTTCTACATTTTTCATCGTATTAGCTGACAATCCAAATTCTTGCGTGATAAACCATTTTCGAAAACCAAGTATCATACTATGTGGTCTAATACCGTTATTAATCTTTCTCCTAATTCCAGATACTTGGAATTTTGTTTTTGAAAATAATTCTGTTATTTCATTCATTTATTGTCTAAGATATAATTTTTTTTTTATTTATCGTCCTGTACGAGGAATTAACAATTTACGGATTCCTCTATTTCGTAATTCGATCAACGTCTGAGCCTCACTCATCGCCCTATAATTTGGCACACGCAGAATGCCTAGTGTTGCCTTTCGTAAATCATTTGTTCCTCGTTCAATTGGTATCTCTCGAAATTTTGAAAAAATTATTGCCCGTTCAGCCGCTACTATGGCATTAGCTCGACCTTGTACACGACCTTGTGCCTCTGTTATACCTTTTTGGATACCAGCTACATAACCGACGGCACGGCCTCGTTTAAAACATTTATTCACATTTGTCTCTCTTTGAGCAAATGGTACTTTCATTGAGCATTTCTTATTCATTGTTTATTATTACTCAAATATAATTTTTTTATTGAAATTCCGACGAAATAACTGATTACGAACGTCAATGTATAGAAAACTATATCTTTCATTGTCTTTGAAACAGTAATCATATATATCTAAAAACTTATCCACCCCAATACTTAAGTCTAATAACTTATATATCACCTCCAACTTATCACGAGAAAATGAACGAAAGCAAAGGAAATAGTCTAGTTGTTTAATCGATTCTGGTTTCAAATCATGTAAGTATTGACTTGACATATATACTGCGGCCAAAAAGTGTCGAGACTTTTTCAATAAACTAATGACGGCTGGGTTCTTTCTAATCTCATCAGATATATCATCGAATACGAAAATATGACGTGGTGCCGTTTTCTTTGGTTTATATTCTTGTTTCTTTTTCTTAGTTTCATCACCAAAGTTTAATCGAATACCTGTTGATGGCGAAACATCATCATTTTTTATTTTTTCATCCTCTGGATTTGATAGGTCAGCGACTATTTCATGTAATAAATTTGTTTTACCTTCCATTATAGATGAAAATATATTTACTACATTACCTCTACTTTCTAGTTTGTCAATCAATGTTTTCCAACTTTGGTCTACACTTGTGGTTGGACAGAATATATAAAAGACTGTCTTTTTATCACTCGTTCGTAACAGTATTTCAGCAAGAGTGCTCGTTTTACCACTGGCACGTTTTGCGCATAAAAAAGTGCAATTATATAATGTCGGTATCAGATTACCTCCTTTTACTTTTGAAATATCAATATTACCAATGGTATTCACTAGGGGCTTCACGATTACATTATTTATATTCACATCTCTTATCATGTTTATTAATAAGAATAATATAAATCAAAATACTAAAATTTGAGTTTAACCGATTTTGCTAAATGACTAATTCTGTTCAAATGGTCATTGAATTGTAAACCTGTTTTCAAATCGGAATTTTCTTTTTTCAATTTAAAAATTTCATTGTCAAATTTTAACCTATCATCAGCCTGTTCTTTGATGTATTTTTCTGTTTGAGTTATGATTTCAGCGGCCGGGGCGGTCGGAATTGCTGTCTCGATTTCAAAATCGGGGTCGTCACTTTCACTATCATCGACGGTCGCGGAAACGAGTATATTTTTATTTCGATTTTGTTCGGCGATTTGTTTCCAAACTCTGGTACCATTTGAACGACCATCAACCTTACCTCGTTTAGTGAGTCTTTCACCATTTTCATTTACTTTTACTCCTTTTGAGTTAATATATTCGACTTTTTTATTTTTTTTCTTTGGGATTTTAGTTATAGTGCCGTGGATTAATTCTTTCTCAAAAGTAAGCGGTTCTGCAATTTTAGGTACCAAAGCTTTACCCTTTTTTAATTCAAGTGTTTGTATTTCTATAGACATATATGGTTATTCTTATTCTTAGTAAATATATATTTTTTTTATTTTTTTTTAAATTTCTATACATCAATAAAAATAATGACTAATTGGATAAATGCGTGTAAACAATATTCTGAATCTAAAAACGGAGGAAAATATCTAGTACCAAAAAAGGGTACTGATGCTTATAATGAAATAAAGGCTATGGCTGACGCTATGCCAAAATTTATAAAAAAAGAAAAATCTAAACCTGTACCTGAGGAGGTCGTCGTCGTAAAAAAGGAAACAATAGGTGTCATATTACCTCCTGTCAAAAAAACAAAAAAGGCAAAAGGAGAAATTGTCGACCCTGATTACATTCGTAAACAAATTAGGAATGAGATTTTAGCCGAGATAGAAAAAAATGGACTGGTCAATTTGTCTATTGATGCTTAAGTAAATTTATAATTTTTTATTAATTATAAATTTGTATTAATTATAAATTTGTATTTATGTTAGCTCGGTCTTGTACTTATAATTATACCATTTGAGACATCTCCAAAGGGGTTACCTTAGAAAATCCCAGTTTTCTTTCTTTCATTTCTTTTTGATTTTCTAAAGATTCTATATAAAAGTCATATCCTTTTTTTAACTTATCGCAATAGCTTAAATACGTTCCTTGTTTAACTAAATCGTGTTGACTGTATTCCTCGAGAAATTCTGAGCTTAGTTCCTTGAATTTATCAAAATAAAATTTTGTTTTTTTAATATTGTTATCCAACAAATACTTGATGATATTCATCTCACATATTGCGACCTTTTTCAATAAAATCGCCAATTCTTTGAGTGAACTAGTGTTGGTTAAAATATCTTTTTTTAAACCTTCTACAAATTTTTTTTTATTAGAAAATAATTTGATGTAATTTTTTTTTAAAGCCTTATACTCGTTATTAAATTTGATAGCGTTAGATGATAATTGACTCATTCTGAACGATTTTGTGAACTTTTTCATTTTTTTTTGTAAAAAAATCAATTTTTTTCATTTTTGTGTTGTAATATTTCTTTATTCGTAAACAAATTAGGAATGAGATTTTAGCCGAGATAGAAAAAAATGGACTGATCAATTTGTCTATTGATGCTTGAAAAAGTATTTTTTTTCTTATATGTAATAAATGCCTATTACATATAAAGATTTGTTTAATATCAAATACAACTTTAAAAAGGGTACGTCTCACTCGATTCAAGACATCTCAAAAATTACTGGTTATAAATTATCTGGTCTCAAAATTATTTTCAACAAAGGAATTGGAGCTTATAAGACTAATCCACTTTCGGTGAGGTCATCTGTTAAATCACCTGAACAATGGGCATATGGTAGATTATATTCTGCCGTCATGGGTGGCAAAACGGTTGTTATTGATAAAACTCATTTAAAAAAAGGATAATTTATTTATTTTATACTAGGTCTTGTACTTATAATTATGTCGATTCAGACATCTCCAAGGGGGTTACTTTAGAAAATTCCAGATTATATTCTTTCATTATTTTTTGATTTTTGTCTTATTGAGAATTTTAGAAATACGGAGGCCCCGGAGGGTTTATTCCATAAAACTATAAAAAAAAAAAAAAAAAAAAAAAATATATATATTTAT
>Ga0315275_10001765_pt1 | contig 19252 bp, 13 predicted proteins | sample YL17G03_0_MG_FD_205557 | JGI IMG/M metagenome (GOLD analysis project Ga0315275, IMG submission 205557) | Sediment microbial communities from Yellowstone Lake, YNP, Wyoming, USA - YL17G03_0 | ecosystem: Environmental > Aquatic > Freshwater > Lake > Sediment | place: USA: Wyoming | collected...
TATACTGGATTAATGGATTGGCATAGTGGAGAAAGAGATTTTTCCAAAGAAGAACCAGTAACGGATAACATTTTTACTATTTATAAAAATCAATTCCTTTACGATAGCACTGACCTGAATGCCGATATTGAAGAAAGGATTAACAACTATGAGGACTGGACAATTGAGAAAATTACTTTTAATTCTGCTTATGGAAAAGAAAGGGTGATCGGATATCTTTTTTTGCCCAGGAATGTATCACCTCCTTTTCAGACTCTCATTTATTGGCCTGGAATAAATGCTGCTTTTGAAAAAGACCTGATCAAGAGCGGCTGGGAATGGAATATAGATTATCTTTTAAAAAGCGGTCGTGCAGTTATGTATCCGGTTTATAAAGGGACATTTGAAAGAAATGATGGCCCTGTTCCCAGGGAAGGACATCAATTAACAGATTGGGTAATCAAATTGTGTATGGATTTTAAAAGGTCAGTTGATTACCTTGAAACCAGACCGGATATTGACATAAGCAAACTTGGATTCTATGGAACTAGCTGGGGAGGGTCAATGGGTGGAATGATTCCGGCTATTGAAGAACGCTTAAAAGTGAACGTTTTAATTGTTGGAGGATTTAATGGAGCACTTTTGCCCCAAGTTCATGCAATAAATTACGTTTCCAGGATAAGAATACCAACTCTTATGCTAAATGGCAGGTATGATTTACGATATAATATAGATATTAATGTTACACCATTTTACAAACTACTTGGGACTCCGGAGAAAGACAAACAACTTAAAATTTACCCAACGGATCATTGGGTTCCAAAAAGCGAAATAATGAAGGAAACATTAAACTGGCTTGACAAATATCTTGGTCCTGCAAAATAAACTAATCCATAACAGGTTTTTCTTGCACCTTTGAACCTTCTTTATGCATCTTCACAGCAATAATCTGACCCTCACTTGACTTTGGCACAAGTATAGTTTAACTTTACATATACAAATACTATTATTCTTAATAACTGATAATTTCATTGTGCTGGTAAAAAGTAAATTATCAAACTAAACCCTCCCTCCTCAAATGTCAATCTGGTCCGTTGAAATAAAACAAATTGAAAATCTTTATGAATATCTCAAAGGTCAGTTCCCTGAATTGGAGAAGGAGCTGGAGCAACTTATCAGGACTGAAGATGCAAATGTTATCATGCTGTATTCAAGAAGATGCCTTGAGGTAATTATTACTGACCTGTGTGAGTGTGAACTGAAAAGACCACGAAAGACCGAACCTCTTAAAGGAATTATTGATAAACTGCATAAGGAGGAGAAAGTACCTTCGTACATAATAAGTTCAATGCATGGGCTGAACGAATTGTCAACCTATGGGGCGCATCCCAAAGACTTTGATCCTGAGCAGGTAAAACCGGTTCTTAATAATCTTTATATAATCATCAAATGGTATCTGAAATATAAGGATTTCCTGATTATTGAAAAGCCAAGGGTAGAAGAAGAGAAGTATGAAAGCAAACATCCACCAGAAAAATCTATTGTTGTATTGCCATTTGAGAACATAAGTCCCGATCCTGATCAGGAGTACTTTAGCGATGGATTAACAGAAGAAATAATAACTGACCTTTCACATATTCATGATCTGCTAGTGATTTCAAGAAGTTCTGCTATGACCTTTAAAGGAACAAAAAAGAGAATAGGTGAAATCGCCAAAGAGGTTAATGTACATTATGTTCTTGAGGGAAGTGTCAGAAAAGCTGGGAATAATCTTCGTATTACTGCACAGTTAATAGATGGGATAAATGATTCACATATCTGGGCTGAAAAGTTTAGTGGGACACTCGATGATGTGTTTGACATTCAGGAGAAGGTATCACTATCTATAGCGGATGCATTGAAACTGAAACTATGTCCGGAAGAAAGTCAAAAGATTACCGATCATAAGATTGATAATACACAGGTTTATGAATATTACCTCAGAGCAAAGGATGAAATTTTAAAATTCTCGGAGGACTCAAACAATAAGGCCTTGAAATATCTTCAGACAGCTCTGGAAATCACTGGTGATAATGCTTTACTTTATTCTGGAATGGCTCTGGCTTATTGGAATTTAGTAAATATTGGAGCTGCGCATGAGGATTATCTTATCAAAGCAGAAGAGTATGCAAAGAAAGCTTTGTCTATTGATCCGGAAACTGATATGGCCCATACAGTGCTGGGATATATTAAAGTCTCTCAGGGACAAGTATATGACTCATATCCCTTCCTTAAAAGTGCCCTTAGAGTCAATCCAAATGAAATAATAGCTCTGGCAGGAATAGGACAAATTTTTATTTGTGCGGGCAGAATGTCTGAAGGAGATCCATATTTTAAGAAAATACTTCAAATTGATCCTCTGAGTTTCCCTTCAAGTTTTGCCAGAGTAGCCTTCCCTTTTTATGGAGGTCGGTTTGGCGATGCGCTCAAAGGGTGTCAGAGGCTTTTTAAGTTATATCCTGAAGTTCCCTTTAGTCAATTTTATTACAGCCTGATGCTGGTTTACAACAACAGGATAGATGAAGCGATTCCAATAATTGACAAATATGCAGGAATGGATCCGGATAATGTTCTTGCCAAACTTGGCCTTATATTGAAATATTCATTACAAGGTGATACAGAAAAAATAATGAATGAAATGACTGAGGATTTCCGGAAAACTGCTGAGCATGATTATAGTTATGCTCATCATCTTGCAGGCATTCTTTCCCTTGCAAATCTTAAAAGTGATGCTCTTGATTGGTTGGAAACAGCAGTCAATATTGGTTTTATAAACTACCCCCTTCTAAATAACTTCGATACTTTTCTTGAAAACATCCGCGGCGAGGAACGATTTAAAAAGTTAATGGAACGAGTAAAATACGAATGGGAGAACTTTGAAGTATAAAGCATCATTGGAAATTACACCCTTCGTGACCACAGTGTTGCTGCATCAAACAGACCACCAAAATCCAGAGTTAAGCCCTTGTTGTTTTGTTATGTATGTTAAGTGTTCTCAGACCTTCTTCTGAAGTGGTCAAAGAAGGAGGGATTTTATAACCTTTGCAGATATCTGTAGAGGTTCGAAATTATGATATGGCAGGTAGTAGTTCCATATTCAAAAAATATTTGGCATGGTGAAAAATATCTGCTTATTGATTAGTTGTTTAATATTTAATTCATTATTGTCTTTTGGGCAATTAGATGTTTCTGTTGGTGTTACAATGTATAATTTTCAGAATTCAACTATAGGATTAGACGCAGGGGCAAGCTTTAAAAATTTCTACCTGAATATTTCTTCCAACTTAAAGGGGGGTGAAGGAGAGAGACAAGACTATAGTTCTAATTCCAAAACAGAAAACATTTTTGTATTCTTAATGAATACAGGATATAATATTCCTGTTAAAAGTAATTGGTACATATTGCCTATTGTTGGAGTAGGTTGGAAAAGCGATATATATCAGAATCACTATGGCGGCAAGAATACATATTCTTATGAGAATTCCAAAGCATTCATGAATATCGGATTGTCCACGAAGTATTTTATAAAAGGTGATGTTGGATTGATCCTGGGAATCGGATATCCTGAATTAGCAAATATTGCTATTGTTTATAAACTTTGGGACACAAATCTGCCAAGATAATTATAATCATTCCTGCTAATATATAGTGGGATCTCTGACCTTTGAAAGTTGCAACCATGTAATGTATCCCTATAATTTTACCCCACGGCCAAAGAGTATCCATCTTCCTCTAGTGGAAAAGCCAATAGCCTTGTCTATAATTGTCCGGAATAAATTGACCATCCAAATCAGGAGTTAAATCCTTGTTGTTATGTAATGTATGTTTTGTGTTTTCAGGCCGGATTTTAATGTGGTTAAACGAGGACGGATTTTGCATTAAGTCCAATGACTTATTTCTTTTGCAGAATTAATTTCGATTCCCCTGAATGCCAAACACAAATACCTGTCATGCTTGTTTTGTTTTCAATCTTTAGGGAGGACAACACATCGTAACCATTAATATTTGACACGAAAATTATCGAATCCCTTTTAACCTTAACCCATGTACAAGGGAATTTATACCTCATATTTGCAAAAATTGTGAAAACGGAATCTTTTTTAAATTCAATTATTCCATCAGTAAATCCTGTATTTCCAGTAGGGGCTTCAAAATTCCAATTACCCCTGAAGACTTTTTTAATTTGCCCATTTACCGAAAGGGATGTAGTTATCAAAATCAACATGATTAACGAATATTCCAGAACTTTACTTTTCATTATTACCCTGTATTAGATTTTGGCATGGATTTATCACAAATTTATTCATATTAACTATCTAAAACAAAATAAGTTGCCTACCAAGATATTTCTTAAATTCAAATAACCAGCAATCGTTTGACTAAGTGGAAAACCCAGTGTCCTTGACCACCTTCAACTGGTTCAAACTGACCACCCTCACTGGAGTTAAATCCTTGTTGTTTTGTTATGTATCTCAAGTGTTATCTGACCGGATCTTGAAGTGGTCAAAACGTCCTGTTATTGCATACTGCTCAGATTCTCTTTAATAATAGTGATCTGATCTTTAATCTGATTTGATCTCGGTATATCAGGATTTTTTTATTGCAGCTAATATTCTCCCCGGTGTCATAGGCAGCTGATACAACCTTGCACCTGTTGCGTCAAAAACAGCATTTGCAATAACAGCTCCCAGACATATAATTGCGGGTTCTCCTCCTCCATGAGGTGCCTGATCTTTTCTTTCCATTATCACTGTGTCAATTTTTGGTACCCATGAGAAACGGGGTATCTCATAAGTATCAAAGGAATGGTTTTTGATATCTCCTCCCTGAAATTGTATTTCTTCAGTCAGTGCATATCCTATCCCCATAGTAATACACCCTTCCATCTGTATTGTTGTACCCTGTGGATTAATACACAAACCCATATCCTGGGCACAGGCCACACATACTACCTGGACATGTCCGGTATTTTTATCCACCTTCACTTCAGCAATATGAGCTACCCAGGTACCGACATCAGTCCCACAGGCAACCCCATAACCCCTTCCACTTGGATTTTTGGCAGGTGTATAACCGAATTTATCAGCTGCTGCCTTTAACACTGCAATCATCTTATCATCCTTCAGATTTTTAAGGCGAAAATCCAATGGATCAATTCCTGCTTTGGAAGCCATTATATTTATCTGTGACTCCCTGGCAAATGTATTGGTATTATTGCCAGGAGCTCTCCATGCTCCTGTACCAAAGGGATGTACCGGTCCCCCACCGTAATTTGTAGTCCTGGCATTCGAAACATCATATATAGTCTCTGATCCTCTTGCTCCGGCATAAAAGGTATTAAAGTCCCAGAGTGTGATCCTGCCGGATTTATCCATACCTGATGTGATTTTAACAACAGCTGCAGGTCGGAATGTATCGTAAAAAAATTCTTCCTGCCGTGTCCAGGCAACCACCACTGGTTTACCAGTGATCTTTGCCAGCTTTACAGCCTCTACTGCCTGCGCATGTGGTGACTTACCACCGAAGCCACCTCCTACGAAAGGTGTTCTTATCCTAACCGTTTCAAGCGGAACATTCAATTCCCTGGCTATTGTTTCCTGTACACGATAAGGCGCTTGTGTAGAAGCCCACACATTAATTTTATCGCCTTCTATCATAGCTGTTGCGGCGTGAGGCTCCATTGGTGCATGTGCTACATAACTGTTATGAAATTCCGACTCTGTCAAAGTATCAGAAATTTTCCTGCCGGTTTCAATATCTCCATTGCTACTTACAATATTGGTAGTTGACTCTGCTTTCAGGATACGTTCAAAAATTGACTTATCATCAACTTTAATTTCATCGAATGAATACACGGCTTTTACTTTGGTAATCGCTTCGTCCGCCTTGTCGCGATCATCACTCAATATGGCAATAAGATCTCCATCGCGAACTACCTGGATACCTTTTATCTTTTCTGCTTCCGATACATCGCATGTTAATAATTTTGCTCCATGTGATGGTGGTCTGAGTATACGTGCATGCAACAATCCTGGCAACTGAACATCAGCGGCATATTTGGCTTCTCCGGTGACCTTAAGCTGGGCATCCTGATGTAAATATGGTTTCCCGACATATTTGAATTTCGTATAATCCTTTAATTCAGGTTTGCCATCAAGGTGTTTTTCAATTCTTTTTCCTTTTGCCAACTCACCATAAGTGATTTTGTTTTTACCATTCCTGATATCACTGATAATGCCATCCCTCACCTCCAGCTCCGATACTGGCACATGCAGGTATTCCGAGCCTAGTTGCATTAAAACTGTTTTTGCTTCGGCTGCTGCGACTCGCATACGTGGACTAAATGTACGGATTGTGTTGGAACCGGATGTCCCGCCATCCCACGGACACAGGTCCGTATCACCCATAACCATCTTTACCCTCTCGAACGGTACCTCAATTTCATCGGCCATTATCTGAGCGAGTGATGTTATGGCTCCCTGTCCCATTTCGATTTTACCGGTATAACAATTAACCATGCCATCCTCAGTGATCTGCAAGAAAGCATTGAATTCTGTTGGCAGAGATCTGCGCTGCTGGGTTTGGAAATCAAAAAGTTCGGAAGGATCCCATGGTTGGAAAAAAATGAATATGCCTCCACCGAGAAGTTTAAAAAAGTCCCTTCTCTTCATCCCGGAAAGTTCCTGCGACTTCACCGCTTCTTTATCATTTGTGACTCTTTTTTTCATGATTGTTTTCCTCCTTTCATTTCTTTGGCCGCTGCCTGAATCGCCTGTATAATCCGTATATGTGCTCCACAGCGACAAAGGTTATTTTCCATATCCTTTATGATGTCCTGTTGAGATGGTTCCGGATTTTTCAACAACAATCCTACAGCATTCATTATCATACCAGGTGTACAGTATCCGCATTGTAAGGCATCATGTTCTATAAAAGCCTTTTGAACCGGATGGAGATTACCGTTACGTGCTAATCCCTCGATGGTGAAAATTTTTTTGTTGGCCGCATCACTTACCCGCAGCATGCAGGATCTAACAGATTCCTGCTCTATAAGAACAGTACATGCTCCACAGAATCCCATCCCGCAACCATATTTAGTTCCGGTTAAGCCGAATTTGTTACGTAAAACCCATAACAGAGTCAGATTAGGATCAAGAATCATTTCTGCTTTTTTACCATTAAGTTCAAACCGTATTGTCTCTTCCATACTTATCGAATTTGATTTAGGTAATATATAATTGATTTTCCACTACAAGTTAAATAAAATCATGTGAATTGGTACGTAATATAAACAATATTAATCGACATTTAAAATCGGAAATGCCCTTAGCCCAGCGCATATCTGGCCGCAATAAATTGATCCCTAAAAGTTGGAGCTAAACCCTTATTGTTTTGTCATGTATGTTTTCTGTTATAAGACCGGATTTTGAAGTGGTCAATTATGGAAGGATTTTAGAGTTTTGTGTTGGTTTCACCTTATGTAATGGTTGGTAGTATTTAACATTATTCTTTTCTTAACATACTCAATATATTTCTAAATCTGATAACCACTTGACTTTGGTTGCGGGATAGCGTAATTTTACATATATAAACTGGTATCATATTATAACTCTCATGGCAATCTGTTCAGCAGAAATAAAAGAGCTTGAGAAACTTTATGAATCCCTCAAGGGTCAGTTACCTAATCTGGAGAAAGAACTTGAACGGTTGGGTAAAGCGGATGATGAGAACATGATTCTCCTATATTCAAGGAGATGCCTGGAAGTTATAATAACTGACCTGTGTGATTGTGAGCTGAAAAGACCACGAAAGACCGAACCACTCAAGGGTATCATAGATAAGCTGCACAAGGAAGAGAAAGTCCCTTCCAATATTATCACCTCAATGGATCACTTGAATAGTCTGTCAGCTTATGGTGCCCATCCTAAAGACTTTGATCCTGAACAAGTGAAGCCAGTTCTTATTAATCTTGACATAATCATCAAGTGGTATTTGAAATATAAGGATTTCCAGATTGTTGTTAAGCCAAAGTCGGAAGGAGAAAAGTACGATAGTCAGCACCCAGTAATTTCGTCAGCAGAAAAATCAATTGCAGTACTACCATTTAGAGATATGAGTCCGGAGAAAGATCAGGACTATTTTTGTGAGGGCATAACAGAAGAAATCATTAATGTACTTGCTCATATTGAAAACCTTAAAGTTATCGCCCGTACTTCTGCTTTTGCATTTAAGGAGAAGCAGATTGATATTCGTGAGATAGGACGGATTCTTGATGTTGAGACACTGCTTGAAGGCAGTATCAGGAAGTCAGGTAACCAAATTCGCATAACGGCACAGCTTATTAAAGTTGCTGATGGTTCCCACATCTGGTCAGAACGTTACGATCGTGAAATAAAGGATGTGTTTGCCATACAAGATGAAATATCGCTGGCAATTGCAGATAACCTGAAAGTTAAGCTTTTAGGAGAAACAAAATCAATGATTGCTAAACGGCATTCCGAAAATCTTGAAGCTTATAATCTATATTTGAAAGGCACTTATTGTTATCAAACGTTAACCACGGAAGGATATAATAAAGCTTCAGAGTATTTTGAACAAGCACTCGAAAAGGATCCAAACTATGCACTTGCTTATCTCGGATTCGTTGCAGTCATGATAAATAGCACACTTTTTGGGAATGTTTCACCAGACGAAGTTTATCCTAAAATATTCAAATATGTAAATAAGGCTCTTGAAATAGACAGCACCCTCGCTGAAGCTTATTGGGCTCTTGGCTGTATAAATATATATTATTATTGGGACTGGAAGGAGGCAGAACGGAATTTTAAACATGCTCTTCAGATAAATCCTAATCCATCCATTATTCATATAGATTATTCTATTTTGCTGACAATTACAAGACGTCACGAGGAAGCTATCTCCGAAGCGAAACGAGCCCAGGAGCTTGATCCTCTTTCGGCCTATATTAATACACGGGTAGGTCAATCCTTTTATTATGCTGGTCAGCTTGACAGGGCAATGGAAGAATTACAGATGACACTGACAATGAATCCGAATTACTACTTTGCGCACTTTGAACTCGGAATAGTTTATTTATTAAAATCAATGTTAAATGAGTCCATTGCTGAATACCAGAAAGCAATTGATCTTTCATATGAAAATCCTTTTATAATTGCTTGTATCGTTTGTAATTATTATCGGCTTGGGGAAAAAAACCAGGCGGTTAAACTGCTTGAAAGTCTAAAGAAAAGGTCAGAAACTGAATATGTGCCTGCATCATGTTTTTTTCTTATTCATAGAGTCTGGGGAGAAGAGGATCAGGCATTGGAGTGGCTAAAAAAAGCCTGTAGTGAGCATGACACGTGGCTTCCTTGGCTCAGAGCACTTCCTTTTGTTGTTTCTGAAGGATCAAAGTATATGGCCCTGCTTAAGGAAATGGGAATGTTATACTAACAAGCAAAGAATAACCTATTGTTCGACAGCATCAGGAACGAACCAGAGTCACTGCAGATAGTCATAGATATGGTATTAAAATTCCAATCAGAATATGAGATAATAAATGGAAAACCTTTGATTCTGCCCATTGTTAACAGTCTCAAATAAACTACCCAACCCAAAGTTAAATCTTTGTTGTTTACTCATGTATGTTAAGTGTTATCAGACAAGATTTTGAAGTGGTCAATTTAGGACAGATTTTACATTTCGTATCAGATTAATATGAATTTAAAGAAGATCAAATTCTTTTTATGGTTAAAGATCAGGGAATAGGTATCAAAAAAGAAAATTATGAACTAATTTTTAAAAGCTTTCGTCAAGAAGGTACACAAAAAGTAAGAAAATATGGAGGTACTGGACTTGGATTAAGTATTGTCAAAGGTCTTTTTGAAAGGTTAAAAGGGGGAAATTTGGATTGAAAACGAGTTAGGCAAGGGTTCTACATTTTACTTTAATTTACCTATTAAATAAACCGTCAAAAAGTCTAAATCCAAATAAATATTAATTATTTATGAGGATTACTATTGATTTTAATGAAAACTTTGCTTTTGCAAATAAGATCTGCTTTATTAATCTATTTTTAAGTCCTTAGAAGGCAAACATTTCGAAACTTTCTTTTTATGGACCTACTTTGGGGAAGCCAACACTCAGTATATCTGGTTTTTATAACTTTATAACAATGTATAACTAAATATAATGCTTATCGTAAAACTTAATTTATTAAAACACTAACAGATGAGAAATGTGGCAAATGAAATTAAAATAAATCGAGTAAATAGAAATAGGGCAGTCCTTGCTGGATTTGCCTCTCTTTGCATAATTGTAACTTCTTCAGGGCAGAATATAAACGATCTGAAGCTAATAAACTATCGTCCTGTATCAATTTACAATATCCCCGTGACAAATGTCACTAGGGCAAAATACCCGGCAATCGATATGCATACACATGTTTATGGCCAGACTGATCAGGATATTGCCCGATGGATTAGAGTCATGGATGTCTGTGGTATAGAAAAGGCAATCGTCTTTACCGGTGCTACAGGTGCCAGGTTCGATACCCTTGTGAAAATGTACTCCAAATACGGAAACCGTTTTGAATTATGGTGTGGATTTGATTACAGCGGATATGATAAACCCGGTTATGGACCTGAAGCTGTGAAGGAATTGGAAAGGTGCTTTAATAAAGGGGCAAAAGGAGTTGGGGAAGTTATGTTCAAGGGCAAAGGAATTACTCCTTCTTCAAAAGCTAAAATAATTATGTTACCTGATGACCCGCGCTTAGACCCTCTTTTTGAAAAATGTGCTGAACTTAAATTACCGGTAAACTTACATATATCAGAAGATAAATGGATGTATGAAAGAATGGATTCAACAAATGATGGTCTGATGAATGCTTCAAAGTGGGAAGTTAAAATTGAATACGGAGCTAAAACCCATGAGGATATGATAAACAGGCTTGAAAATACCTTAAAAAAACATCCGCGAACTACTTTTATTGCTGCTCACTTAGCTAATTGCTGTGCTGATCTTTCAGGATTGGGGAATTTTTTTGATAAATACCAGAATTTGTTTGCTGATATTTCAGCCCGTTATGGAGAAATTGCCCCTATTCCAAAATATGTACATGATTTCATTGAGAAATACCAGGACCGAATTGTATATGGCACAGATATGTCTTTTAATGAAAGGATATATAGAGTAACTTTCAGGATCCTGGAAACAGACGATGAACATTTTTATGAAACGGAGATGTTTAATTATCATTGGCCATTATATGGTCTTGCTCTCAGCGATAAAACGTTAAATAAATTGTACAAAGCCAATGCAGTAAAAATAATGAACCGGTAATTGATTTAATAAAAATGGCAAATAGCTTTGTCAGGTTACTTTCTTAATTATTTATCCCCCAAAATCCCTATAAATTGGATATATAGTTTTTTATAAGTAGAGATCGCCCTCGGAAATTGGTTCCGGGGGCTTATTTTTCGAGTGTTTTAAAGAATTATAATTCTTTTAAAATCAACTGAATAATGGCTAAGAGGAATATTTGCGTTTATTGAATTTTCTTAAATATTGATACCCTCAACATCCCCATTAAATAAGCATACTAATAATATTGTGCTTTTGATATTTCCTATTGACTTTCTGTATAATATGTAGTACGTTTGACTTTATATTGATATTGGTTGTAGAATATTTATTTTAGCCCAAGGACACACTATGGAAGCTTGCAAGTATGTGCTCGTGGGAGACGAAAACTACGACAACCTGCGTCTGTCCCAGATTTTGAAACAGGCTTATGGCAAAGAAAATATCGCCAGATTTTTCGAAATCCAATACGTAGAGCCGTATATTTTCAGCCATCAAGGGGCTCCGATTATCATTTGCCTGGACCTGTTCAGTTTCAACTTGAAAGAAGTAACGACCGCCATCGGTCATATTCGTGACACCTACCCTACAGTCGTTTTTAATCTCTATGTGGACAAAGATGAGTATCGCCGCAGAAGCAAAGAGCTTTCCATGGATTGGCAACACCGATTTAGGCATTACTTCAAGACATTTAAGGAAGGTCCTGACATTGAGTACGAACCTATCGTGAGGGGATCGCTTCAACCTTCACAGAATGAGGCGATATACAACATAACTCACGAACCGATCCGACTTACTCCAATGTTCAAGAAGGGCCTGGTCGAACCTGAGGCAAGTACAGAAAAGATACCGAATATGCCCACCGCGTTCATCAGCTACTCAAGAAATGATTGGCAAAGCTTTGTTGCTGGTTTGGTTTCCAGTCTGGCCAAAGGATCTCAAAAAGTGTGGATTGACCAGAACTACATTTTAGGTGGCAATGACTGGATGGACGCAATTGGAGAAGCGTTACAAGTTTGCGATGCGCTCTTACTCGTCCTGAGTCCAGATGCACTAAATTCGAGATGGGTGAAATTGGAGTATCGTTACTTTGTCCTCCAGGAGAAGCCAATCATTCCAATACTCTATCGTCAGATCGCTAAAATGCCATTTGAATTGGCCCCGCTTCACTACATCGATTTCACGCAGAGTGATCAGGCAAAGTTTTATTCTACGCTCATCGACATTCTTGCACAAAATCGGGGAACTAACCGCTCCAAGATGATCCAACCCGATAGAAAGGATATAATCTATCCAATTTAATTTAAATGTCCATAATGAGGAAGAAAAGGCAAAACTTATAACAATTGATAAGCTGATTTCCGCATTGGACGATAAGTTGTACAAAATACGAAGAGCACAAGATGGTGACGAGGCATACCTTACAGAAATATTGTTTACATCAAAAAAGTATTGGGATTGTCCATCAGAAAATTTTACTATATGAGAATCTGAAGTTACTGTGACTAAGGTGTATCTGTCAGAAGATGAAGTCTTTGTGTGTGAAAAGGACAAAGAAATTATTGCGTACTATTCAATTGTTAATCTGCACGAACCAAAAATAATTGGCGAGGTCGAGACAGAAAAAGGTTTTTGGTTAGATCATATGTTTGTAAAGAGAGAAAATATTAGAGAAGCGATTGGGAAAAGATAATTTTCACATCTGATCGATTTTTGCAAAGGGAATTCAATCAAAGAAATAAAGATTTTGGCAGACCCAAATTCAAAGGAATTTTTTCAGAAGATGGGATGTGACTATATTAAAGAATATCCTTTTCCAAATAAGAATAGGACAACAACTATGATGATTTATCGATTTTAAAATTTAATAACTACTGGTGACAAACTGGAAAAGACAGTAAATTTTGAATCAACAAACTTGTTTGTCCTTGGGAAATGATTGTTAAGTATAATAGTGCAAATATTTACAGAATAGTCCAGCTACTATACAAATTTAACGGTTTGAAAAGACCCCTGGAACAAAATCCAGGACCAAAATAGCTGGAAAAGATTTATCTTAGAATTGAAAAGCAATAGAATATGAAATACAGATCGTGGTTTGAATTTAAAACTGAAAACAGTGATTTTTCTAAATCCGTATGCATAAGCAGGGCAACTTCATTCTTAAGTAAAGCCGCTGTAATAACAAAAAAAATATTTGGCAATACAAGCAAAGAATTAGCACGAATTATGAGTATAATTGGTCTTCTAAATAATACATCTCAGAATTTTTCCCGGGCAATTCCTTTTCATCATTTAAGCCTTGATATATACGAGGATTTAAAAAAGACAAACAAGAAGTTTTATACAGATTGCCTTATTAATTTAGGAATTGCATATAATAAGATCTTAGATTATAATAATGCAGCAAAGTATTTATATAAAGCTTTAGAATCAGAGCATTTGAGATCTGGCAATTTTTCAAAGAAATATGTGAGGTGTCTTAATTATTTAATAAATGTTTATTATGGTTTTGAAAATGAGAAAAATGAATTTTTTAAAATGCAATCATCCACAAATCCTGATTTTTCTGTTATTGATAAAGAACTAACTAAATTATGTATTGAAAATTGCGAAATATCAAAACACAAATATGGATTCCGTAATCCCAAAAAACTTAAAAAATACCTTGAGAGTATTATTGAACTTGAAATCGTAAGTTCTTTTAAGACAGCAGAACCTTATTATCGTGAGATTTATGAATTTTTACAGAATATTGACGATTCTAAATCTAAGAAATTTGACTTTGCAAATTGTTTGTTAAAAGACTTCTATGTAAATAAATTGGATCAACAACAATATAAACATAAGAAATATGATGTGGATATTATTGAACAGATGAATCGGAACCTATCAGCACTTAATAATGTTTATGGTGATATGCTAAAGGCTATGAGTCCTAAGGATACTACAGTATCACAATATAGTAAAGAAATTAAGAATAACCCATTAGCTAAATATGATGAACTACTCGAAACCGCACAAGAATCGGGATTAGAAAAACCTATATTAATCAATGGCTTAGCAAATAATCTATATGATAATGATTTAAAAAGCCAAATTAAATGTTCACTCTTTTCAGTTCATGAAGCATCACCTGGTGATGATATTTTAATTCAGGTTTTTACACATTATCTGGAAAAAACCCAAGAGGCATTTAAACTCGCAAAAGAATTTGATACGGACACTTCACTCAGGCAATCTAAAACCTTAGATGTTGATGTAAGAAAGGAGTCAATTCTAACTTTTGAACTTGAAATAAATGATATAGTCATTAAAGATCCTATCCAGCAATTAAAATGGAAAGGTGTCACCGATTCTGTTCAATTTATCGTAACAATTCCTGATAATTATTCCAAACAAAGCTTAATTGGGAAAGTTCGGGTTGCATTGGAAAATGTGCCTATAGGGCACTTTTGTTTCAAAATAGGCATTTCAGTGCTTTCAGTGCAAAAGAAAGATATAGGTCAAAGTAATTTTCCTCCTATGAAAAATTATCGTTATGCATTTATTTCCTATGCGTCAAAAGATCGGGCAGAAGTACTCAGGAGGGTGCAGATGTTAGACATAATGAAAATCAGGTATTTCCAGGATCTTTTAAGCCTTAATCCAGGGGACCAGTGGGGGAAAGAACTTTTTAGACAAATAGATAATGCAGATGTATTTTTCCTTTTTTGGTCATCTGCTGCACGTGATTCAGAATGGGTGTTGAAAGAAGTTGAATATGCAATTAGTAAAAAGAAAGGCAATGATGATAATCCCCCGGAAATTTATCCGGTAATTCTTGAAAGTACTTTTGTGGAGCCGCCGGACAGTTTGAAACATTTACATTTTAATGACAAAATCATATATTTTATTTAATGCAATACTTTTGGTAAAGCTTGAATTCTCATTCTTGGCAATCAAAAAGTAATAAATTCAACCCTCCTCACCTAAAGTGCCTTGCTGATTGATTATTCAACTTTATTATATAATTCACGGATTTCAGATATAATAATATAACTTGAATTCATAATTTCTGATTTTCATTATATGACCAGTTTAAGCAAAATAAAATTGATTTCAGCAAAAACAAGGTATAAATTTGTTACACTATTAAGATGGAACCAAATTTTTATGAAAACATTTATTAAACCATTTCATTTGTTTTTGATTTTGGCATTAATTCTTTCATGTGGAAATACCAGCAACAACAAGAAGAATATGACCAGTCAAAATAATGATAACATGCTGAAATTTAAAAAGTTCTCTTACATTGATACTCAGGGGACCGGTTTAGAAGCATTTAGTTTTCTAATGCCCTCTGACTGGAAGTTCGAAGGTGGCATAACATGGAATCCTGAGCAGGTAGCCATGCCAGCCTGTAATGCTTTCAGGGTATTTAATCCTGTCGGACAGGAAGAATTTGAGGGTTTTCCCAATCAGTGTTTTTTCTGGAGTACAAATTCGGGGTTGCTGACTATCAATCCTCCGGGAAGTAAATATTTTGGTAGTATCGTTGCCAGACCTGTGAATGCGGTTACCGCCCTCCAGGAGATCATTCAGAGAGTCAGGAGCCAGTTTTCAGGCTTGACAATCATCTCAAAAAGCGACTTGCCGGAGTTGGTTGAAGCTTTGGGAATCAGGAACCAGTCACAGGGACCGGTTATGACTGAAGCCACAGGTGCAAAAATCCGTTTCAGTTATGTGAAAAATAGTATTCCCATGGAAGAAGAGATATATGGTGTGGTAGAACAGGTGAAATTTCCGGCTCAGACCATGTTTGGCATTCAATACAATATCTGGTGGTATATCGACTACGTTTTTTCCTTCAAGGGAAAAGCAGGACAACTAGAAAAACAAACTAAAATATTTCAGACAATTACCTCATCATTCAGGATGAATCAACAGTGGCAGGCCAAATACAACAATGTGATTGAATATCTTGCCAAACAGCAAATCAATCGTATCCGCAGTATTGGTGAATTCAGCCGTACTTTAAGCCAGATGAGTGACCAGATGAGGAGTGATCAGTTACAGCAATATGAACAACGCAGCAGTGTCTATGATAAGGTAGCCCAGCAACACAGCGACAATATGCTGGGAATAGAACGCTACTATGATCCTTTTGAAGAACGGGAAGTACAGCTCCCCAGTGGTTATAACCATGCCTGGTGTAACAACCTGGGAGAATACATTATGACTGACAATCCCAATTATAATCCAAACGTGGAATCAAATTTAACCTGGAAACCTATTGAGCATAAGTAATCCGGTATTTTATCAAATAATTCATCCGCCGGTTAAGTACTTACTTTTCAACATTTTATTGAAGGACAACTTACTACATTTCTATGGCAAAAACAATGGCAATCTGGTCAGCCGAAATAAAAGAACTTGATAATCTTTATGAATCCTTTAAAGGTCAGTTACCTGTACTTGGGAAAGAGTTGGTGCAACTTATTCACACTTCAGATGCTAATGTTATCATGCTCTATTCAAGGAGATGCCTGGAAGTTATCATTACAGATCTTTGTGAATGTGAACTTAAAAGACCACGCAAGACCGAACCTCTGAAAGGGATCATAGACAAACTGCATAAGGAGGGGAAAGTACCTTCACACATAATAACTTCAATGCATGGTCTGAATGAATTGTCAACCTATGGTGCACATCCAAAAGACTTTGATCCCGAACAGGTCAAACCGGTACTTGTTAATCTTGATATAGTAATCAAGTGGTATCTGAAAAATGAGGAAAGAGCGACAGCTGTTAAAGAAAAGCCAGCTGAAGAGATCAGGCAGGAAATTAATAGCACTGAGGATGTAAAAAAGAGTATAACTATCTCCAGGAAAAGATTGGCTGGTATACTCTCTGTCTTAATATTGCTTATTGTCACTGTGTTTGCAGTTTTGTTCTTTTCTAAAATCATAGGTGATGGCAAACAAACAAAAGAAATTGAAAAATCCATTGCCGTGCTTCCTTTTAAGCTGCTAAGCGATGAACCGGATAAACAATATCTGGCTGATGGCATGATGGATGCAATAACCCTTCATCTTTCAAAGATCAAAGATTTACGGGTAATATCCAGAACATCGGTTGAACAATACAGGGGAACTACCAAAACAACTCCTACTATTGGACAGGAACTTAATGTGGAGTATCTTCTTGAAGGTAGTTTTCAAAAGTTTGGCGATGATACAAAACTGATTGTTCAGTTAATTAAAGCGAATGAAGAGAGTCATGTGTGGGCAAATGAATATAACAGTAAATGGAGTGATGTTTTTTCATTACAGAGTGAGGTGGCACAAAAAATTGCATCAGAATTAATGGTTGTTTTGACTCCCGAGGAAATAGAAAAAATGGCTGAAAAACCAACGGAAAATCTTGAGGCGTATCAGGCCTACTTACGGGGCCAATATTATGCAGGGCAACCGCACTTTTCAATTCAAGATTGGACCCTGGCCTTGCAAGGCTATCAGGATGCAGTTGAGATCGATACGACATTCGCACTGGCGTATGGGGAACTAGCCCGTGCCCATGCCAGGCTTATTTTCCTGAGGCAGGATATTTCTAAACTGCGCCTTGAAAAAGCTAATCAAGCGGCTGCGAAGGCATTAAGATTAGGATCTGATCAGCCAAGGGTACATCTTGCACTCGGGTATTATTATTTATACGCATACAGGGATGAGGCCCAGGCGCTTAAACATTTGGAGATTGCAGAGAAAAGCCTTCCCAACGATGTTGAAATTATAGTCGAGAAGGCTGCAATTATTGTGACTAAGGGGCAGTGGGAGGAATACATTCATTTGCTTGAAAAGGCAGACCAGCTGAGGCCACATGATGTTTCTATCCTTTCTGATCTGGCTGAGGTTTACTGGTTTATACGCCGCTACAGGGATGCTATTGATGCTAGCAATCAGGCAATTGCACTTTCCCCCAATGGCACATGGCCGTATCTTTTTAAAGCATTTGGGTACTGGAGTTGGAAAGGTCCCGGTAAAGAGTCGCGTGACGCTTTAAAATATGTTGGAAATAAACATGAATGGTATCTTTTTTCTTGGTACTTCCAGGAAGTTGGTGTGGGAAATTTTCAGAGGGCATTGCAACTTGTTTCTGACACTACAGGAGGTTGGGGCGTAAATAATAAGATGTGGACAATCCCGCGAGCCATGCTTAGTGCGTTTATTTATGATTATCTGGATGAACCTGAACTTGCCCATACCAGTTATAAAACGGCCATGGAAACTTTAGAAAAAAAAGTTGATGACATTCCAAATGATCCCCGATATCACAGTGCTCTGGGCATTGCGTATGCAGGACTTGGGAAAAAAGAAGAAGCCATAAAAGAAGGGCTTAAGGCCAGAGCCCTATTACCAATTTCAGAAGATGCAATTTATGGGTTAGGAATTTTACATGATCTTGCCATTATTTATACTATGGTTGGTGAATTTGACCTGGCTCTTGACCAGCTGGATCAGCTTCTTTCAATACCTTCCTGGATAACTCCTGTGTGGTTAGGTTGGGATATCCGTTTTGAGCCTTTAAAATCCCATCCTAGGTTTAAAAAGCTGGTGACAAATCACACGATTGATGAATAACCTGAAAAAGGCCGTGATCCCATATACAGAATCGTTTCTCGCTCTTGGATGTTTGTTCGAGATGTGGATATTAAAAAACGCAATTAACTATACCGACTGTGTTTGCAGTTAACTATTTTTTGTAAAATATCCATGTACAAATCTTTCTGGTAGTGAAATTTTATCGTTCCCTTTTGTTTATATGCCAGTGGATTATATTCTTTCTCCTTAGAAATGAAAATGGTTTTTGGAAAGCCCCAATCCGTAGTATT
>Ga0315275_10001767_pt1 | contig 19248 bp, 15 predicted proteins | sample YL17G03_0_MG_FD_205557 | JGI IMG/M metagenome (GOLD analysis project Ga0315275, IMG submission 205557) | Sediment microbial communities from Yellowstone Lake, YNP, Wyoming, USA - YL17G03_0 | ecosystem: Environmental > Aquatic > Freshwater > Lake > Sediment | place: USA: Wyoming | collected...
GAGTTCCTGGCCATCGTGGGGCCATCCGGGTCCGGCAAGTCGACGCTCATGCATGTACTCGGCTGCCTGGACAAGCCAACGCGGGGCACGTATGAGCTGGAAGGCCGCGCCGTATACCGCATGAGCGACGCTCAGCTGGCCAGGGTCCGCAGCCGCCGCATCGGCTTCGTCTTCCAGTCGTACAACCTGCTCCCACGCTTGCCGGCGATTGCCCAGGTCGAGCTGCCCCTGGTCTACCGTGGCGCCGACCACCGCCGCAGAAGGGCGCTGCGCGCCCTGGCGGTAGTCGGCCTCCAACAGCGGGCGCACCATCGGCCGACGCAGCTGTCGGGCGGCGAGCAGCAACGCGTCGCCATCGCCCGAGCGCTGGTCACCAACCCGGCGCTCATCCTCGCCGATGAACCGACGGGCGCGCTCGACACCAAGACCTCGGAGGAACTGATGGAGACGTTCGCCCGTCTCAACGTCGAACGCGGCATGACAATCGTCGTGGTGACACACGAGGCGGAGGTGGCGTCCTACACCCGCCGGGTGATCCAGCTCCGCGACGGCCGCGTCGTGTCAGACGCGCCTCCCGAGATCGCCCGCGCCGCGGTAGCGCCGCCCACCGATGGGCAGAAGGGAGCGCCGGAATGATCCTCTTCGACACCTTCCAGACGGCGCTCATGCAGCTCGGCGCGAACAAGCTCCGCACCGGCCTCACCATGCTGGGCATCGTCATCGGAGTGGGCGCCGTCATCGCCCTCATGGCGGCCGGCCAGGGCGCCCAACAAGGCGTAACGAAAGAGGTCAGCGCCCTGGGCAGCAACCTCCTCTTCGTCGAGCCCGGGCAGACTGAGCAGGGCGGCGGCGGCCCCGTCAGGTTTAGTGCGGCGACGCTCACCACCGACGACGCGGAGGCCCTCAAGAGCCTCCCGTACGTGGATGGGGTGATCTCCCAGTTCGATCTGGACATCGAGAACCAGGTCGTCGGCAACGGGCGCAACACCACGGCGGGCATGACCGCCACCGAACCGGACTTCCCCTACGTCCGAAGCTGGGAGGTCCAGGCCGGCAGGTTCATTTCCGACGAAGACGTAAGCCGGAAAGCCACAAACGTCGTCCTCGGCGCGAAGGTGGCCGAGGACCTCTTCGACACGCCGGAGAACGCCATCGGCCAGGACGTGCGTTTGAGCTTCGGCCCGTTCTCGCTGAATCTCACGGTCGTCGGTGTCATGAAGGAGCGAGGCGCCGCCGGGACCGGCGAGGACGACAGCCAGATCCTCCTACCCCTGACCACCTTCCGGGCCAGGGTGCCATTCGGGCGCGCCGCGGGCGGGAGCGAGAATGTCCAGCAGATCGTCGTCAAGGCCACAGGGGGCGGCAAGGTCGACGACACGAAGGAGGATATCCGGGCCCTCCTGCTGGAACGCCACGACTACGAAGAGGACTTTACCGTCCAGACCCAGAACGACCTCACGGCCACGGCCAGGGACGTCAGCCGAACGCTGACCATCCTTCTGGGTGCCATCGCCAGCATATCACTGGTGGTGGGCGGCATCGGCATCATGAACATCATGCTGGTCTCCGTGACCGAGCGGACGCGTGAGATCGGCATCCGGAAAGCGGTCGGCGCCAGCAGCGGCGACATCCTCCTCCAGTTCGTCGTCGAGGCGATCATCGTGACGCTGGTAGGAGGAGCGGTCGGCGTGCTGGCGGGAGTCGTGGCCGCGCGGATGGCCGACGGCCAGGACTTCGGCACCGGTTCGTCCGTAACGACGGTGATAGCGCCGTGGAGCGTCTTTGTCGCGCTGGGTGTGTCGGTCCTGATCGGGTTGTTCTTTGGCATCTACCCTGCCTTCCGGGCCTCGCGTCTGAACCCCATCGAGGCGTTGCGGGCGGAGTGACGACGTGGTGCCACGAGTTCTACAATCGACGACCAGCGCAGTATCAGAAGGAGGAAATCGCATGGCGAAACGAGGATGGAGGGTGCGTGCACCCATGGCGCTCTTGATTGGCATGGCGGCTATCATCATGCTCGCGCAGGCTTGTGGCGGCGGGTCAGGAGGCGAAGACGCATCGCCGACGGCGACGAGCCCGCCAGCCGCGGCCGCAGGCGACGAGACGCCGCTCCCGAGCCCCAGCTTCACACCGGGGGCGCGCCCGCCCGGCCAAGTGCTAGTCATCGGTGGTGCCAGCGAGGAACTCGCCGAGTTCTTGGGCATTTCGCAGGGGCAACTCGAGTCCGAGCTCAGCGCGGAGGGCGCCACGATGGCCAGCGTCGCCGAGGCCCACGACCGCACCCGCGAGGAACTGAAGACCTTCCTCACCGAGCAGCAAGAGGCTCAGCTCAGCGAGGCCGTTGCCGCCGGGAGCATGTCGCAGGAGGACGCGGACCAGATGCTCGAGGATTTCGCGTCTCGTATCGAAGGGATTATCGACGGGAGCATGCCCTTTGGAGGTGGTCCAGGCGCCGGCGGCATCACGATCACGCCTGGAGGTGCGGGCGCGGGCCTGCTCATAGGCGGCCCCAGCGAGGAACTCGCCGCGTTTCTGGGCATCTCCCTTGAGCAGCTTGAGTCCGAGCTCGGCGAAGAAGGCGCGACGCCCGCCAGCGTCGCCGAAGCGCACGACCGCACTCGCGAGGAACTGAAGACCTTCCTCACCGAGCAGCAAGAGGCTCAGCTCAGCGAGGCCGTTGCCGCCGGGGACATTCCCCAGGAGGACGCCGACCGGATGCTCGAGGACTTCGCGTCTCGAATCGACGATATCATCGACGGGAACATGCGGAACGCATCGATTGGAGGCGGTCCGGGCGCCGTCCTGGCCGGACCTGGGGGACTGATCATCGGAGGCCCCAGCGAGGAGTTCGCCGCGTTCCTGGGCATCTCCCTTGAGCAGCTTGAGTCCGAACTCGACGAAGAAGGCGCAACGCCCGCCAGCGTCGCCGAAGCGCACGACCGCACTCGCGACGAGCTCAAGACCTTCTCCACCGAACAGATTGAAGCGCAGGTCATCGAGGCCGTTGTGGCCGGAACCATCACTCCGGACGACGGCGACGCGATGATCGAACGCCTGACCTCCAGCATCGACGACATCATCGACCGGGAGATGCTATCCGGCGAGGCTGTGCCCCAGCCATCCGGACAATAGCGCCGAGCGGCGGCTAGGGACGAACCGCGCCGAGCGCCCTTGGGAGCGCCACCAGTTGCGCGACTTCTCCCGGCCTCGCGCGTTACCATCATCGAAAGGATGCTCAGTCGGAGGAGATGATAGGCAGGATGCGGACCACCCCGGCTTCTCTCGCCGTCGTCCTCCTTGTGACGGCGATGACCACCACTGCTATGCTGGTGGCGAAGCCCCCTGGCGGAGTCGCGGCGACCCCTGCACAAGCCCTCTACACCATCGAGGCCATTGAGACCTGGGTGACCGCGCCCAACGGCAACGATCTCTACACCCGCATCGTCCGGCCTGTGCCTGCCCTCTACTCCGGCCAGCGCTTCCCCACCCTCATCACCATTCCCGGCGGCACGGGGGCCGGCGCCCCGATGGCGAGCAATCCCGGCTATCGCGACCTGGCGGCCAGCGGCTTCGTGCTCGTGGCCTTCAACGTTGAGGGCCGAGGCACCGGCACGCCCGGCAACCTCATGAGCGAGGGCACCGAGAACTGCAACGGCTTCGTCCACCAGGACGACCTCAAAGCCATCGTCGAGTACGCGGCCGCCCTTCCCAACGTCGATGCCTCCAACATCGGCGTCGAGACGTCTTCCTTCGGCATCGCCATCGGTGCCGGCGCCCTGGGGCGCTACCCCAACCTGCCGGTGGCCTACCTCGTCGACCAAGAAGGGCCCCACGACAACCGCGTCATCACCTTCTACGACGCCGGCCACGAGACGCAGGTCTGCGGCCACCTGAGCACTGTCACCGACCCCTCGCCGGCGAACGTGGCCTTCTGGGCCGAGCGCGAGGCCGTCCGCCATATCGATACCTACGCCGGCCGTTACCTACGCATGCAGGCCGAGTACGACCACGCCCAGAACCCCGGCTACTTTCGCCACGCCATCGAGATGGTTAACGCCGCGACCGACTCCCTGAACGGTGGCGCTGGCACTGCAGTCTGGACGCGCATGAACGGCAGCGACCTGGCCAACCCCATCAACAGCGTCTACCCCCTGGGCGACCCCTCCCAGTACCCGGCCTGGGTCGCGGGCCGCCTGTCCGACCACCCGAGGCTTAACTTCAACTACATCCGGGAGATGGCGGCCCTCTCCGGTGAATCCGCTGGCGGCATTGCAGATCTCCCAGACATGGCGGGAAGCGGCGGTCCGCCGACCTGGCTCTACGCTGCCTTGGGAGCCACGGCGGCCGGCGTCGCCATCGCCGCGGGCGCGTGGTCCGCCAGGAGACGGCGGCTCCGGTGACCCCCATCGCTTGTGATCTTCTCTCGCTTCTGATACGATGGGCCGCGTCGAATAGAAACGCGGCCCGCTAGGGCAAGGAGGAAAGACCGTGCTGGCAGCGATCATCGTCCTTGTGGTCATTGTCGGGATCGTCGTGCTCCTGGGGCTATTCCTGGCCGGCATGTACAACGGGCTCATCCGCTCTCGCGTGCGGGTGAACGAGGCCTGGTCGGGCATCGACGTGCAGCTCAAGCGGCGGGCCAGCCTGATCCCCAACCTGGTGGAGACAGTGAAGGGCTACGCCGCCCACGAGCGCGAGGTGTTCGAGCGGGTGACAGAGGCCCGCGCCGCCCTGGAGCGGGCGGGCACCGCCAAGGAGGCCACCGACGCCAACAACATGATGACCGGGGCCCTGCGCCACCTCTTCGCCGTGGCCGAGAACTACCCTCAGTTGCGGGCCAGCGAGAACTTCATGGACCTCCAGAAAGAGCTCGCCGACACGGAGGAGAAGATCGCCTTCGCCCGTCAGTTCTACAACCGCAACGTGATGGACTTCAACACCAGGATCCTGGTCTTCCCCAACGTGTTTGTCGCCCGCTTGATGAACCTCCAGCCCTTCGACTTCTTCGGGACAGAGGAGGAGGCGCGGGAGGACGTGAAGGTGAGCTTTAGCGCCAGCCCGCCGGCATGACCCAGCAGCAGCCCGTCCTCATCTACGACCGCATCGACCAGAACCGGCGCAACACCTTTTTCCTGATGTTCCTGTTCGTGGTGCTGGTGGCCGGGTTCGCCACGGCCATCGGCATCGTCGTGGGCTTGCCGCCGCAGATCGCCGCCATCGTCGCCGTGCCTGTGCTCCTCTTCGCCCTGTTCGGCTACTACGCCTCGACGCGCGTCACCCTGGCCATCTCCGGCGCCCGGCCCGTCACCAAAGCGGACGAGCCTGAACTCTACCGCACGGTGGAGAACTTGTGCATCGGCGCCGGATTGCCCATGCCCCAGGTCTACGTCATCGAGGACGGCGCCCCCAACGCCTTCGCCACCGGCCGCGACCCCGACCACGCCGCCGTGGTGGTGACCCGCGGCCTCCTTCAGAAGCTGGACGACCAGGAGCTGCAAGGCGTCATCGCCCACGAGCTATCGCACATCGGCAACTACGATATCCGCGTCATGACCATCGTGGTGGTGCTGGCGGGCATCATCGCCCTCCTCGCCGACCTGATGCTGCGCTTCACGATCTACGGTGCGGGAGCCCGCCGCAGCAACCGCGGCCGCAGCGGCGGCTCGGCGGCGATCATTATTTACGCCATCGCCATCGTGGCAATCATCCTCACGCCCATCGCCGCCCAGTTCATCCGCTTCGCCCTCTCGCGCCAGCGGGAGTACCTGGCCGACGCCTCGGGCGCGCTCCTGACCCGCTATCCCGAAGGCCTGGCCCGCGCTCTGGAGAAGATCTCCGCCGACCCCGACCCACTGGAGCAGGCCAACAAGGCCACCGCCCACCTGTACATAGTCAACCCGCTGCACGACCACAAGAGCTTTCTGAACAACCTCTTCGCCACGCACCCGCCCATCGAGAAGCGCATCGCTCTCCTGCGGGCGATGTGACCAAGGCTGGCCCCGACACCCTTCGCGTTGCTCAGGGTGACGGAATCACTCCCGTTGTCATTCTGAGCGAAGCGAAGAATCTCGCCCGGTACGGCCTGCCGAGCTGAGCCTTAGTACCCCAGTGCGTACGCCTCGTTGAAGTGCTGGAAGACTCGCGCGGCGACCTGGCGGGCCGTGGGCGGGCCGTCACCGTACTGTTGGTTGGACTGGGTGAGGATCGCCACAGCATAGGCCACCGTCCCCTCCGGCCGATCGATCATGACCAGGCCAGCGTCGTTCCAGACGTTCCAGGGCGGGCCCACGTAGCCGATCTTGTGCGCGACGCGGGCCTCCGGCGGCGCAGTCTGAAAGAGGATGACGCCGTATTCGGCGGGGGTGAGCCAAGATTGGGTCATCACGTCCAGGAGGTGAGAGGTCAGCTCCGGCGTGGCCAGTTCGCCGCGATAGAGCTTGGCGAAGGCCAGCACCAGGTCCTTGGCTGTCAGGTAGTTCTCTTCTTCTTCGATGCCATAGAGCGCGTTCTCGCCGAAGTAGCCCGGAGCGTGGGTGATGATGCTGCCGCTCGTCCCGACGACGCCGGTCATGAAGGCGTTGGTTTCGGGCACGCCCACCAGGTTGATGAGGTAGTGGGAGTCCGCGTTGTTGCTGATCCGCACCGTGCGCTGGACAAGGTAGTCCAGCGTATCGTCGAACTCCCGCTGGCCCTCGCGCACGTCGTAGACAGCCTTGAGGGCCGGGAAGAACTTGATGGTGCATCCGGCCAGGTGGCGCTCGTCGCCGTCAACGGCGGCGGCCTCGCCTGACTGGAGGTCGAGCACCGCCACGGCGATGTCGACAGAGCCGCGGTCGGGCCCCTCCAGCGAGCGCACGAGTGCTTCGAGATCTTCGGCGAGGCGAGTCATACCCGGCGAGAGCGACGGCGCTGCCGGCTCTGCCTCCTCCGGCTCGGATGCCGGCGGTAGCAGCGACAACAGATAGTCGACCTCCGCCTCCAGTGGCTCGAGGGCAATCGGCTCGCCGCTGGGTCCGGCCGAAGCGACCTTCGCCGCGGGCGCCGGGGCGTAGGCCGAGAAGAGGACGGTCGCCGACCCCAGGAGCGCCACTACAGACGACGATGCCAGGAGCCAGCGCCAGGGCCGCCGCCGACGGGCCTCCACGGCTCGCCCGCCCTCCCCCGGTCGCCTTCGCCGAACCAGGAAGACAGCCGTCGCCGCCAGCGCCAGGAGGAAGAGCGCATGGCCAAACCTCTTGCTCGCCACCGAGAACCCTCTACTCCTAGCGACGCTGGCCGCATGCACGCGTTACACCTCCTTCCGCCACCACCGTACCGCTCGCGGACTGCTCCGCACTTGGCGCCAGCCTTGCGCGCAGCCTGCGCTGTCCTTGCTGTTCCCTTGTTGCCGCAACAGGCGCCCTGGCCTAAGATCGAGACGAACGATGAGCGGTCTACGCGAGCTGCACCTTCTCCTCACCTACCAGTGTACATTCGAGTGCGACCATTGTTTCGTCTGGGGCAGCCCCTCCCAGACGGAGACGATGACCATGGCCCAGGTGCGCCGCCTCCTCGATCAAGGCGAGGCGCTGGGCACCATCCGCGCCGTCTGCTTCGAGGGGGGCGAGCCCTTCCTGTACTACGCCACCCTCCTCGAGGCGGTGCGCGAAGTGAAGGCCCACGGCTGGCGAGCGGAGGTGGTGACCAACGCCTACTGGGCCTCCTCCCTCGAAGACGCCCTCCTCGCCCTGCGCCCCCTGATGGAGGCCGGCCTGGCCGCCGTGTGGGTCAGCGACGACGCCTATCACGGCTCCACGGACGACGCGTCGCCGCCGCGCCTGGCGGCCCGCGCCGCGCGGGCGCTAAGACTGGCCACCAGCGCCATCGCCATCGAGCCACCGTCGGTGCTGGCGCCGCCGCTGGGGGATAAGGGCCAGCCAATCGTGGGCGGCGGCGTTCGCTTTCGCGGCCGCGCAGCCGTCAAGCTCACCGAGGGCCTGCCTCGCCACCGCTGGCAGGAGTTCCGCACCTGCCCCCACGAGGAGCTGGAGCGCCCCAGCCGCGTCCACATCGACCCGTTGGGCTTCGTCCACATCTGCCAGGGCATCGCTATCGGCAACGCCTGGCAGTGGCCGTTAGTCGACATAATGTCCCAGTACGATCCGTGGGAGCATCCCATCTGCGGGCCGCTGCTAGGGGGTGGGCCGGCGGGGCTGGCCGGCTCCTTTCGGGTGAAGCACGATACCACCTACGTGGACGAGTGCCACTGCTGCTACGACCTGCGCCGCCGTCTCCGCCGCCGCGCCGGCCAGTGGCTGGCGCCGGACCAGTTGTACGGCGTCCCGCAGAGCTAGGGGAGCCCCCTAGCCGCGCCGGCGCAGGAAGTCGGCCACCGCTGCGTCGGCCTCTTCCGGCATCTCGTGGAAGTAGAGGTGCCCCGCCTCCGGGAAGAGCACCAGCTCCGCGCCGGGGATTCGTCTGGCCATGATGCGGGAGTTCTCTGGTGGGATCAGGGCATCCTCCGCGCCGTTGATGGTAGCACAGGCGTCTCTATGCTAGTCTTGACTGCTAGCAGATAGACCGGTGCTGGGGAGGAATGCACATGCCGGCCATTGAGTTCCCTGAAGGCTTCGACTGGGGCTGTGCCACCTGCGCCTATCAGACGGAGGGCGCCTGGAACGAAGACGGCAAGGGCGAGTCCGTGTGGGACTGCCTCACCCACTTGGGCAGAGTGAATCCTGGTCCCAACGGAGATACCGCTTGCGACTTCTACCACCGTTACAAAGAAGACATCGCACTCATGAAAGAGTTGGGGCTGAAGACAGTCCGCTTCAGCATCGCCTGGAGCCGAGTCCTACCCGAGGGCAAGGGGCGGCCTAACCAGAAGGGGCTCGACTTCTACGACCGCGTGATCGAAGAGATGCTGGCTGCGCGGATCTCACCCCTCATCAACTGCTACCACTTCGACCACCCCATGGCCCTTCAGAAGGAGGGCGGCTGGGTGAACCGCGACATGGCGCAGTACTTCGCTGACTACTGCGGCCTGCTCGCCGCGCACTACGGCGACCGCGTCAAGAGATGGATGGCCATGAACGAGCCGTGGGTGTTCAGCGGGGGTTTCTACATCTCGCGCATGGGCGACTGGCCCACGGGCCTCCGCGTCATGCACATCGTCGCCCTTGCGCACGGCATGGCCGTCCGTGCCATACGGGCGGCAGGCAAGCCGGAATCGATTACGACCGCCTTCGACACCCCCGGCATCTATCCTGCCAGCGACCGCGAGGAAGACCGCGCTGCCGCCGAGCGGCGGTGGCGAATGCGCGATTCCTTTTTCATCGAGGGCGCCCAGAACGGCCGCTACCCGGACTTTCATCTTGGCGGCAATCAAGCGGATCTGCTCGGCATTCAGCCAGGCGACATGGAGATCGTCAAGGCGCCTCTGGACAGCCTCGGCCTCAATATCTACGCCCGCGAGGTCGTTGCTCATGACCCCGCAGACACCCATACCGGCGTTCGCCTCGTTCAGCCGCCGGAGGGGGCGGAGACGTTCTACGGTATGGAAGTGTTCCCGGAGGCGGTGCATCAGGTCCTGACTAGTGTGTGGAACGAGTACAGGGCGCCCCTGTGGGTGACCGAAATCGGCTGCGACTACTCCGACTTCCCGGACGAGAGCGGTGTCGTCAACGATGGCCGTCGTGTCAGGTTCCTGGAGCGCTACTTCGCCCAGATGCACCGGGCGATGCAGGAGAGCGCCGACGTCCGGGGCTGCCACGTCTGGACGATCATGGACAGCGTTGAGTGGGAAAGCGGCTTCGACATGCGTTTCGGTTTGGTCTACTGTGACCCCATAACCCAGCAGCGCATCATCAAGAAGAGCGGCTACTGGTTCCGGGACCTCATCGCCTCGAACCGTCTACAGTGGTAGGCGCAGTGATCCGCCCGCTAGCCGCGCCGGCGCAGGAAGTCGGCCACCGCTGCGTCGGCCTCTTCGGGCACCTCGTGGAAGTAGAGGTGCCCCGCCTCCGGGAAGAGCACCAGCTCCGCGCCGGGGATGCGCTCGGCGATGATACGGGAGTTCTCGGCTGGGATGAGCGCGTCCTCCGCGCCGTTGATGACCAGGGTGGGCGCGGCGATCTGCGGCAGGCGGTCGTAGGCATCGAAGGTGAGGCAGGCCGTTAGCTGGCGGGCGTAGGCGTCGGGCGGAGTGCGCAGCGGGAAGTAGCTCTGGATGCGCCGTCGGGCCTCCTCGGCGTGCTCGCGGCGGTAGCGGGGCGAGTAGAAGAGCTCCAGCACACGCTCCACGGCCTGCTCCGGCGGGGCCGCCAGGTCGGCCGACCTTCGGCCCAGGTTCGGCATCCCCGAAAGCAGGGCCGCCGCCTGGGGCGACGGTAGCACGCTGTTCGGCCCACCGAAGGTGGTGCAGCCCAGCACCAGGCAGCCCGCCCGGCGGGGGTGGCGCAGCGCGAACTCCTGGGCGATGATGCCGCCCATCGACTGGCCGTAAACGTGCGCCCACTCAATATCCAGGGCGTCCATCAGCGCCGCCGTGTCGTCGGCGAAGAGGGCGATGGAGTACGGGTCCGAGGGCTTGTCGCTGTCGCCGGCGCCGCGGTTGTCGAACGTCACCACCCGATACCAGCGCGAGAAGGACGGCACCTGCAGTTCCCACAGGTGGTGCGTGGCCCCCAGGCCGGCGATGAGGAGCAGCGGCTCGCCCTCGCCCTGCGACTCGTAGTAGATGTTAATGCCGTTGGCCCGGACGTGGGGCATGAGACACCTCCCTTCGTCAAGTAGGCGCGACGCTTGCCTCGCCCAATGAGCAGCGCCCCTAGGGGATCGCGCCGCCCTCCTTGAGGACGATGATCTGGTCCCAGTCGTAGCCTAGCTCCAGCAGCACTTCCTCCGTGTGCTGGCCCAGCTCCGGCGCGATTCCCTGGGCCTGCCAGGGCGTGCCGTAGAAGTCCGCCGGCGACGAGACCATCGACACCGGCCCTTCCGAGCCGGGCGCCTCCGTGAAGGAGCCGGCCTCGCGGGCCACGGGGTCGTGCACCACCTCGTTGATGGTGTTGACGGGCGCCCACCACACGTCGTGACGGTCGAAGACCTCTGCCCACTCGCTCATGCTCTTGGTGGCGAACACCTTGTCCAGCTCCGCCACCAGCGTCGGCGCGTTAAGGCCGCGGATGCCCATGTTGGCGAAGCGGGGGTCGGCCATCAGGTCCTCGCGGCCGATGGCCCGGCAGAGGTCGGGCCAATGGCGGTCGCCCTGGAGCAACAGGAGCCAGAACCAGCGGCCGTCGCCGGCCTGGTAGCTATCGATGAGGGGATTGATGGCATGGCAACGATCGTAGGCCTCGATGGGCAGCCTAAGACGCAGGGCCAGGCTCACGTCCCAGCCCATCATGTAGACGCCGGCCCGGATGAGCGAGACGTTGACCCGCTGGCCCTCGCCCGTGCGCTCGCGGGCCAGGAGGGCGGCGCAGACCGCGCCGGCGGCGCTGGCGCCGGCCATGTGGTCGCCCATGCCGCCGCGCTGCTGGGGATAGTCGGCGCCCTTGGGCGTCAGGGCAGCCGCCACGCCCGCCCGTGCCCAGAAGGCGCCGATGTCGTAGGCGGCGCGGTCACGGTCCGGGCCGTCAGGGCCGTAGCCTGTGACTTGGCAGTACACGAGCCGCGGGTTCGTCTTGCGTAGCTCCTCGTAGGTCAGGCCGGCTGCCTCCAGCACCCTCGGCCGCCGGTTGGTGACGAAGACGTCCGCCCGGTCGATGAGGGTACGGACGATGGCCCGGCCTTCTTCCGTCTCCAGGTTCAGGGCGACGCTGCGCTTGCCGCGGTTGTCCAGCTCGAAGGGAGGGTTGAGGGGCATCGCAAAGCCCGCCGCCGTGGCGAACAGGCCTCGCATGGGATCGCCGTTGGGCGGCTCGATCTTGGTGACCTCCGCACCCCAGTCGCAGAGGATGCCGGCGGTGGACGGCCCCGCCACCCAGAACCCCATCTCCACCACACGAATGCCTTCCAGGGGACCAGCCATGGCGCCTCCTCCGAGTTCAGGATGATGACAGAAGCAGCCTAGGGCGACGCCGCCCGTCTGTCAACGGCCGAGCGGGCAGCCGGCGTCCGCCATCTTGCACGAGTATAGCGTATTGACATTTTGGGAGTATTCCCGCATGATGCCAGCGCTGGCGTGGATTCCCGTAGGGGGTGCCCCGTGACTCGGATCGCGCTAAGACTCGCGAGACTCCTTCCGCTGTTTGCAGTATTGCTGCTAATCTCCTGCTTCTCGGCGCTGGCTCATGATGCCCCTCCGGAGGCAGCGCCTGGCACCGCGGGGGGCGGGCCGCGGGAAAGCATCCCGCTGAGCATCCAGGATGATGCCCTGGTTGTACTCTCCACGATGGACCTGACCAGCTTCCATCAGACGCTGGCAGTGGTCCGCAGCAATGGCGGGGAAGTCCCCCAGGCTTATCCCCCCAACGCCTTTGTGGCTACGCTTAACCCTGGGGTAGAGCTGGCGCTGCGCCAGCACCCGGCTGTCGCACGCATCGACAGAGGTGTGGTAGACCCTGCCTCGCTCACCGCCTTCGGGGGACAGGCCGAGCTCGCCGCTCATATCTGGAACACGGCCTTCCGAGGAATCCCAGACCCCATAGTCGCTGTCGCCCCGGCTGGGCGCCCGCCTGAGCTGCACGGGCCGGACTTCCTGATCCCGCCGCCGGAGGCAGCCGGGGAACGGACCGTCCCTGGCGCTCCCACCAGCGTCCAGACCAGCGAGTTCATGGCGGGCACCATTGTCTACAGCGTTGTCTTCGTGGAGTCTAGCGGGGGGACGGGCTACTGCTCCCCCGCAGACCCCCAGACCGAGAACTGGGACCAGTCCCGTCGAAACGCGGTGCTATCGGAGATCGGCGCCGGCCTGAGCTTCTGGACTGCCCGCTCCAACAGGCCCAGCCCGCTGACCTTCGTGCTGGACGACAGGGGCACTCAGCCGACGTCCTGCGAGCCGATTAGCCGCCCCGGTCGTGGCGCCAGCAGTGACGAGCCGAAGTGGGTGGCAGACGTTCTGACCGCGATGGGCTTCCCGGCCACTACCGGCAACTACTATACGGTGGCCCGTTCCTTCGCCGCGTCCCGCCGGGCGGCCCTCGGGGCTGACTGGGGATACCTCATCTTTGTCGTCGACAGTCTGAACGATCCGGACGGAAGCTTCACGAACAACGAGTCTGCCTACGGTTACTACAACGGTCCCTTCATGGTGATGACCTACGACAACGACGGGTGGGGGATCGGCTACATGAACCTGGTGACCGCCCACGAGACGGGCCACGTCTTCGGAGCGCTTGATGAGTACGCTTCTTCCGGGTGTTCCACCGCCGATTCCTGGGGCTACCTCAACGTGGCAGACTCCTCCTGCAACAACGGAGGAGTCACCACAGACAAATCCATCATGGGGGAGGGCTCCGAGCTGGTCGATCCCTCGGTGGACGTTTCAACCTCAGCGCGAGGAGCCCTGGGCTGGCGTAGTCCGGCGCAGGAAAACGGGTACACCGTCGTGGACGTGGTGCGCACCGCCACCGTCTCCCTGACACCCTATTCGCCCGATCCCACCACCGACAGCACGCCTACTTACTCGGCCTCGGGCAGCAACATGCCCTACTGGCCGGGAGGGTGTAATACGATTGGCGGCATCTGCTACCGTTGGCCGTCGGCTGTCACCGTCTCTAAGGTCGCAGGGGCGGAGTGGAACGTCGACGGCGGCGCCTTCACGAGCGCAGGCGTCGCGCCCAACGACGGGGCCTTCGACGAGGAGACCGATGCCTACACCTTCACCCCGCAATCGCCGGTAGCCAGCGGAGCCCACACTTTCGGCACGCGGTCCAGGAACAACTTCGGCCACACGTCCAGTGTCGCCAGCGATTCTCTGACGCTTCAACCGGATGGCGACGGAGACGGCGTCCCGGATGCAGTAGACAACTGCCCCACCACAAGCAATCCTGACCAGGCCAACCACGACGCCGACCCCGACGGCGACGCCTGCGACGTCGACGACGACGGCGACGGCTTCCCGGACACCAAGGAGACCCTCTACGGCTCCAACCCGCTGGACCCCCAGTGCGCCAACGCCGTCAACGACGACTCCGGCGACGACGCCAAGGTGAACGACGGCTGCCCTAAGAAGGCCGGCCCCTCCGAAACCGGCGGCCAGTGTGACGACGCCGCCGACAGCGACGGCGACACCTGGGTCAACGATGGCTGCCCGCTGGCTGGTACGCGAGGCGAGGGCAGTCTCATCGAGGTCTGCGATGGGCTAGACAACGACGCGGACACGCAGGTGGACGAGGGCTATCCGGACAGCAACCCCGGCGGACCCAAGGACTGCATGGACTCGGTCGACACCGACGGTGACACCCTCGTGAACACCAGCGACACCAATGACGACGACGACGGCAACTGGGAGGACCCCGACTTCAACGACGGTTTCACGGACGCCAAAGAGGCCTGGATCGGCACCGATTCCCTGGACGCCTGCCCGGATATAACGGTGCCCCCCAAGAACGATGACGCCCTGCCGCCGGACATCAACAACGATCGCATGGTGCAGGGGTTCGACGCCCTGTTCATTAGGCCGGCCATCGGCGCAATCTATGGGGGCACCAACTACGAACTCGACCGCCTCTACAACCGCCGGCTCGACCTCGATTGCAACGGCGTCATCCAGGGCCTAGACGCACTCTTCATCAGGCCCCAGATAGGCCAGATCTGCACTAACTAGGAGCGCCCAGCCGGCTCTCCCGCGTGCGCCTTGACGCCCGCGGGGCCATCTGCGATGCTCCTGCGTAGCCATGGCCAAACCCTTCGGCCCCCTGCTGGAGCTTGCCGACCGCTGGCGCCCCATCTTCGCCGACCCCGACCGTGACTACTTCTGCCTGACCGAGCTCCGCTCCGCCCGTCGCGCTCGTAACGGCGCCCGGCTGGAGGTGGCGGCCGACGACGGCTCCACCCTCCACCTCGCCCTCACCTTCGTGCGACCCGAGGTGCTGCGGGTGCAGCTCTTCGCCGACACGCCGCCGCCGCGGCGCACACCGATGCTGGTCAGTGGGACGCCCGAGCCAGTAACCGTAGCCTTCCAGAGGGATAGGGAGAGCGTTAGCCTCAGCAGCCCCGCCCTGCGGCTTCGGGCCGAGCGACGGCCCTTCCGCCTGTCCATCTCTGGCCCCGATGACCGCGAGCTGCTCAGCCAGCAGCACCTCGAGCGGACGATGCACCTCGACCGATCGATGCTGGGCTGGGCTGCCTACCCCATGGGCTTCTCCCGCGACGCCCAGGGGCACCCTGCCTACCACGAGACCTTTTGCCTTCAGCCCGACGAGCATCTCTACGGCCTCGGCGGCCAGTACGGCCCGCTGGACAAGCGGGGCCAGCGCATCGTCTCCTGGAGCCGCGACCTGTTCGGCCTCACCGGCAGCACTCTCACCTACCTCAACGTCCCTTTCTTCCTCAGCAGCCGCGGCTACGGTATCTTCGTCAACCACAGCAGCCCCATCACCTACGAGCTCGGCTGGCCGGCGGTCGAGACCGCCGCCTTCCGGGTGGAGGACCCCTATCTGGACTACTTCCTCATCTACGGCCCTCAGCCCAAGGACATCCTCGCCCGCTACTGTCAGCTCACCGGCCGAGGGTCCCTTCCCCCGCTCTGGTCCTTCGGCGTGTGGATGTCTCGGGCCATGTACATGAACCGGCTGCTAGTGGAGGAGGTCGTCTCCCGCCTCCGCGACCTGGGCATCCCCTGCGACGTGGTGAATCTGGACCCCGCCTGGCTGAAGCACCGCAAGCGTCTCTCCACCAACGGCTGCGACTTCGTCTGGAACGACGAGGACTTCCCCGACCCCGTGGGCTTCGTCCGGGGGCTGGGCGAACGGGGGGTAAAGCTCTGCCTGTGGGAGAACCCCTACATCTGGAAAGGCACCGCCCTGTACGAAGAGGGGGAGCGGCGCGGCTACCTGGTGCGGACGCGTGACGGCGGCCTGGCCCAACCCACCGACAACCCTGCCGCCGGCCTGCCCGACCTCACCAACCGCCGCGCCTATCGCTGGTGGCAGGCCCAGCACCGGCCCCTGCTGCGCATGGGCGTCGCCACCTTCAAGACCGACTACGCCGAGGCTGTACCCGAAGACGCCGTCTTCGCCAACGGTCGCACGGGGCACGAGATGCACAACGTCTACCCGCTGCTCTACAACCAGGCGTGTTTCGAGGCCACCGCTCAGGAGCGGGGCGAGAGCGTCGTCTGGGGACGGTCGGGCTACGCCGGCTCTCAGCGCTACCCCCTGAACTGGGTGGGCGATTCGCCCATCAGCTTCGCGGGCATGGCCGCCGCCCTGCGGGCCGGCCTCAGCCTGAGCCTGTCGGGCATCCCCTTCTGGAGCCACGACATCGGCGGCTTCTGGTCGCCCGCCGGGCCCGGCGCCCTCACGCCCACGCTCTACATTCGCTGGGCCCAGTTCGGCCTGCTCTCCTCGCACGCCCGCTTTCACGGCATCGGTCCCCGCGAGCCGTGGGCCTACGGCGAGGAGGCGGTGGCCATCGTGCGGGAGTTCGCGCGGCTCCGCTATCGCCTGCTGCCCTACCTCTGGGCCCTGGCCCGCGAGGCGTCGGAGATGGGCGTGCCGGTGGTGCGGCCCATGTGCCTGGAGTTCCCGGACGACCCCGTCGCGCCCGGCCTCGACAGGCAGTACATGCTCGGCCCCAGTCTGCTGGTGGCCCCAGTGTTCAACGAGGAGGGGCGCTGCCGCGTCTACCTACCAGCCGGCCGCTGGTACGACTACTGGACCAACGAGCCGTCACTGGGGCCGGCTCATCTGGAGCTGGAAGTGCCGCTGGAGCGCATCCCCCTCTTCGTGCGAGAGGACTCGATCCTGCCCCTGGCGCCGGCCATGGACTACGTGGGACAGCGCCCGTGGGAGCCCATCCAGCTCGACGTGCGTGTTTCCTCCCGCACCCGCACCGCTTTGACCGACCCGACGCGGAGCATCACTGCCGAGGCGGAGGTGACCGATGGCCGCCTAACGCTGACCGTCGATGGCCCGCAGAAGGCCTTCGAGGTCCGCTTCCTGGCCCCCGCCCACCTGCGCGACATCAAGGCAACGGGCGCCGCCTCGGGGGTGGAAACAACGGTGGAGAACAGTATCACCACCGTGCGGCTGCGGGCGACCGGCCCCTTCTCTCTTGCGGCGTCCGTCTAGGCACGGCCATGAAGATCTTCCTCGCGCTAGCGCTGTTCTTGATCTTGGCGCTGCCCGGCATGGCCCTTGCTGGCTGCGCGCGAGACAAGCAGGAAGGACCGCCGAGCCCGTCAGCCGCCGCGACCGCCACGCCGACCGCCATCGCCGGCGGGCCACCGGAGCTGCATCCCATAGTTTCCGGAAGGCACGAGTGGAGCGAGGCGGGGGTGGTGATCACTGAGGACGAGGAGGAGCTTCACGTCTCTCTGAGCGGCGAGGGCACCGTCTGGCGCTTTCAGCCAGACGAGCCCTGGACGGTCAGGCGAGCGGACGGTACCGTTCTCCTCTCCGGCGTCATCGTCCATGAAGCCGGGCTGTGGGAGCAGGCAGTTGGGTTCGTCCGCCTGGATGACGGGCGCCTGGTGGCCTACAGCTTCGATATTGACGCCAACTGGAACGTCTATCCAGCGGAGGAGATGTGCCGGCTTGCGGCATACTGGGCTGAGCAAGATGGCGGCTCGGAGGTGCTCAAGGGTTTCGTCGACGTGGTGGACATCTGCCGGGAGAGGCTAGGAATCACCCCCGCCATTCCGGAAACTCCCTGAACCAGTGCTGCAAGTGCCGCAGGTCGTCATCCGTTCCTCAGCGCTGCGGCGCCTCGATCGCAGCGAGGAAGAAATCCGCGACCGCGTCTGCGCCAGCAGGGTAGGACCGCTGGGCGGCCAGCGCCAGCAGCATGCCGGAAACGAAGATGGACTCCAGGGCGGCGATCGCGACGGGGACATCGAGGTCCGGCCGGAAGATCCCGTCGTGTATCCCGCGCTGGAACAGGTCCGCCAGCAGGTCTCTAAACTCGTCGGCGAAGTCCGGGTGGTCGGCGTGGAACTCGTCGTGGCCGCCGGGGTGGAACTTGTCTAGGTCACGGGTAAGCAGCACCTCGGTGAGGGCACCGAACTGCTCGCAGAACTCTGCTGCAGCGTGCATCGTTGCTCTGAGGGCGGCCCTTGGATCTTCGGCCGCTACCACCGCCTGCACCCGCCGCAGCATGTCCTCCCCGGCCTGGTGGACCAGCGCCGACAGGAGCCCTTCCCGGCTTTCGAAGTGGCGGTACAGCGTGCCGATGCCCACGCCCGCCCGCTCCGCGATCTCTCTGACCTCGGCGTCCAGGCCACGACGGCCGAACACCTCGCGGGCGGCCTCGAGGATGCGCTGCCGGTTCGCCAAGACGTCTGACCGCTTCCCCCTCGGCATCGCGTCCCTCAACCTAGCCATCGCGCCAACAGCCCCTTGTCGAATTTTGCGCAGCTTATCGGCTCAATGCGCTTGACAGAACCAAAACTGTTCTCCATAATAGGCCAGGAACCGGAATTCCGGTTCATATACTAGTGCCTTCTACTGCGAATGTCAACAAGGTGGCGGCCGGTGTCTAGAAGACGCTCCCTCCTCTTCGAGCGTTGGCCGCGTTTCGCCTCACGTCATCCCTGGTACGTCCTCGCGGGAGCTCTGGTCACCGTTGTTGGCATCGTTGCGCTCTACGCCGTGGCCGGTGGACGTTACACTGAGAACTTCAACCTCCCCGGCACCGAGTCGCAGCGCCTCATAGACCTGCTGGAGGAGCGCTTCCCCCAGACGGCTGGAGATCCCGCGTTCGTCGTCGTACACGCCCCCGCGGGTATGGATGACCCACAAGTCTACTCGCAGATGGAGTCCCTCCAGGCCGACCTGGGCGAACTCCCGGATGTGGTAGGCGTCGCATCGCCCTACGAACAGCCGGGGAGGATCTCGCCCGACGGTTTCATCGCATTGGTCGCCGTCCAGTATTCCAAGCAGTCACACGAATTGGGGGCCAGCCTCGATGCGCTCCTGGACCTGCGAAAGGACTACTCCGAGCCGCAGTTCCAGGTCGAGCTCGGTGGGCCGGTAGGTGGCGAAGCCGACGACGACCCCTTTGGCAGCTCTGAGCTGTTCGGCCTCGCGGCCGCGGTCGTTATCCTGCTCATCGCCTTCGGCTCCGTTGTGGCCATGGGCCTCCCCATTTTCACAGCGCTTCTCG
>Ga0315275_10001768_pt1 | contig 19246 bp, 14 predicted proteins | sample YL17G03_0_MG_FD_205557 | JGI IMG/M metagenome (GOLD analysis project Ga0315275, IMG submission 205557) | Sediment microbial communities from Yellowstone Lake, YNP, Wyoming, USA - YL17G03_0 | ecosystem: Environmental > Aquatic > Freshwater > Lake > Sediment | place: USA: Wyoming | collected...
AGAATCCAGGAATGTTTATTTTGGTGTTGGAGTTGCTGGGATCTATTGCTATCATTCTCTTAAGCTGTGAGCTCTTCGCCAATTCCGTGGAGCACGTGGGGAATAAGTTCGGGATGTCTCACGCCACGGCCGGCTCTCTGCTCGCCGCGGTAGGGACTGCCATGCCGGAGACCATGATCCCCATCTTAGCCCTCATCTTCGGCAAAGGACACGCAGGAGAGGAGATTGGAATAGGAGCTATCTTGGGGGCGCCCTTCATGCTCTGCACACTGGCCTTCTTTCTCTTGGGCCTCACCATGCAAATCCTCCACTGGAGGGGCAAACGCGATAGCCTTACTATGAATGTGGATCTGAAAGCCATGACCTTCGAACTCAAGTTCTTCGTCCCCATCATCTTATTTGTCTTGCTGGTCTCCCTGATCGGTAACCGGACCCTCAACCTCATTGCCGGGGGAATCCTCATTCTGCTCTATGTCTTTTATGTGAAGGCTTCGCTGAAACATGAGGGAGTGGCGGGAGAGGAGTATTCTGAACATTTTTACTTTGGCAAGTATCTACGCATGCCGTGCAACGGCATTTGCATTGGTTTGCAGCTCGCCGTGGGGTTGGCAGGCATTATCCTGGGGGCGCGCATCTTTGTGGATGGCATCTCCAATCTCTCCACCGCCTTGGGCTTCTCGGCCCTCATCATGTCTCTCCTCATTGCACCCGTAGCCACCGAGCTTCCGGAGAAATACAATTCCATCAGCTGGACTATAAGAAAGCAGGACACGTTGGCATTCGCTAATGTCACGGGGGCCATGGTCTTCCAATCGATGATACCGGTGGCCATCGGCCTCTTTTTCACGGAATGGAAGCTGGGCATCACAGAGATGCTGAACATCAGTTTTGCCCTTCTTTCTTCCAGTATCGTGCTGGCAACGATGTTCATCAAGAAGAAGCTCCCTTCCCAAGTCCTGTTGGTGGGCGGGATTTTTTACGTCTCCTATTTGATCTATGTCTTCTTCCTCCGGTAACAGCACGAGAAAAAGGAGAAGTTCTTCTGCTCCCCGTTCCGGGATTTTCCGCTGGCTTCGGTACGTTTATGTTCGGTTGGTGCGAACTAATGATTCCCCGCAGAAGATCGCCTGGGGGTTGGCGGTAGGGGTTTTCCTGGGCGTATTTCCGACCTTCGGGCTGGGAACCTTGGTAGCCCTGGCCCTGGCCATCACCTTTAAGTTCAATAAGGCGGCAGCGGTATTGGGCTCGCTTATCATGAACCCCCTAACCACGCCTCTCTTTTGGACTGCGAGCTCCGCGCTGGGCGCGCTCTTGGTAAATCGGGATTGGCATCATACCCTGAAGATGGTTCAGGCCTTCTCCGGCCATCTGAGGCTCGTCGACCTGACGACCAGAGAAGGTTGGGCCTTCCTCCTGAAGGGCCTGCGGACCGGGATCTATATCTATCTCTTGGGTAACATTCTTATATCCCTGGTCCTGTCCGTCACCTTTTACGCCGCCGCACTCCACCTCACCAGGGCCTATCGGGAAAGGAGGCATCTAAAGATCAGGGGGCATTTGCCGGTTAAATGATTGCCTGAGGGAACGATCGAGTTATGATGCTGAGAGATATACCATTAGAGGTCCTATTCATCTTCCTTCTCATCCTGGCTAACGCGTTCTTTTCCGCCTCCGAGATCTCCCTGATTTCCATGCGGAAGAGCCTAATGCGGCATAGGTCGGAGAAGGGGGATGAGGCGAGCAAGCTCGTTTATAACCTGCAGAGCGACCCGGAGCGCTTTCTGGCTTCCGTCCAGTTGGGCATTACCCTCGTCTCCTCGCTCGCCTCCGCCATCGGTGGGGCCATTGCCATTGAATTCCTTAAGCCCCTCCTGCAAAGAATTCCGTTCCGGAAGATCAGCGCTTCCAGTGAATTTCTGTCTCTCCTTTTGGTCGTCCTGGTAATTACGTACCTGCTCTTGGTGCTGGGCGAGCTGGTGCCCAAAACATTGGCCCTGAACTATCCAGAAAAGGTAGCCCTTTGGGTAGCCCGCCCCATCCATCTCTTCTCGCGCATCTCCTCCCCCTTCATCAAGATCCTCACCTCCTCCAACCGGCTGGTGATGAAGGCCTTGGGCTTGAAGACCCACCTGGAGGCGCCTTTGATCTCCGAAGACGAGGTCAAGATGATGGTTCGGGAAGGCATCGAGGACGGGGTCTTCGACCAGGTGGAGCAACAGCTGATCCATTCCGTCTTCGAGTTCACCGACACCTCGGTGAAAGAGGTAATGGTCCCCCGGCCTCGAATCCGTGCCCTCCGGACGGATTCCTCCCCCGCGGAGATCCTGAAGGCCATCCTGGAGACCGGTTTCTCCCGTTTCCCCGTTTATGGGAAGGATCTGGATGATGTACGCGGTATCTTATATAGCAAGGACGTCCTGCGCTTCCTGGCCGAACAGAAGCCCCTGGATATCTCCGGGATCCTGCATCCGGCTCATTTTGTCCCGGAGACCAAGATGATCTCTAATCTCCTTCCGGAGCTCCTGCGGCGCAGGCTTCATGTGGCCATGGTGGTAAATGAATACGGGTCTGTGGAGGGTCTGGTTACAATAGAAGATCTTATTGAAGAGCTGGTAGGAGAAATCCACGATGAATACGAGCCGCTGGAGGCGGGAGTGGAGAGAACGCGGAATGGTTCTCTCTTGATCGATGCTCACCTCTCCATCCACGACCTGCAGACCCGGTATGGGCTCCCCTTTCCCGAGTCCTCTGAATTTGAAACCCTGGCCGGATTTATGTTGGCTCACCTGCAGAGGATTCCACAAGGCGGAGAGGTCGTCCAATACCAGGACTGGAAGTTCACCATCGTCAATGTGGATGGGAAAAGAATTTCCAAGGTCAAAGCCGAAAAGGTCCCGCCAAAGCCTATGGAAATTGAATCGGCGGGAAATCATCCTTGAAATACTCCGAGGGCTGTGCTAATGAATCGCTTATGAGGCAAGAAGATTTGGGTTCTGGGCAATGCATCATGGGCCTGGATCTGGGATCCGTTAGCGTCAACTTCGTCCTCCTGGATCAAGAGGGAGGAGTGAAGGAGGAGCGCTACATTCGCCACCGAGGGCGACCCGTCGAGACGGTGATAGAAATCCTCCAGGACCTTGGCGGCAAAGGGCTTCTTTCTCAGGTCGCCGCCGTAGGCGTTACGGGGTCAGGGGGAATGCTGGTCGTCCCTGCTCTGTCCGCAACCTATGTAAACGAGATCGTCACCCAATGCCGCGCCGCTTCCCGCTTCCACCCCCAGGTCATGACCATCATCGAGATGGGAGGCGAGGATTCGAAGCTGATCTGTGTGGAACCGAACGTTCTGGGCGGCGTGCGTCTCGTCGATTTCGCCATGAACACCATTTGTGCCGCCGGCACCGGCTCCTTTTTGGATCAACAGGCTCACCGCCTGGGCCTCTCCATCGAGAGCGAATTCGGGGATCTGGCGCTGAGGTCCCAAAATCCCCCTCGGATTGCCGGGCGCTGCAGCGTCTTTGCCAAATCGGATATGATCCACCTGCAGCAGGTGGCCACCCCGGACTACGACATCGTGGCTGCCCTTTGCTACGCGGTGGCCAGGAACTTCAAAAGCTCCATCACCAAGGGGAAGAAGATCCGAAGGCCCGTCGCCTTTCTGGGCGGGGTTGCCGGCAACCGGGGGATGGCAGTTGCTTTTGAGGATGTCCTGGAGCTTGAGCGGGGGGAACTCTTGATCCCCCGCTATCATGCGTCGATGGGGGCGATCGGCGCCGCTCTGGTCGCGGCCCAAAACCGATCCTCTGCCGAGGCGGAACCCGAGAGATGGAAAGAGGCCCTGGCCTCCCTCAGAGACAGGGGAGAGGAGGACCACGTCGGCTTAGAGCCCCTGATTCCCCCGGAAGCAAAACCAGGGGGGACGGGGAAGGCACTCCCCGACTCCTTCCCCTCCACGGAAAAGATCAGGGGCTACCTAGGCGTGGATGTCGGCTCTATCAGCACCAACGTGGTGCTGATAAGCGAGCAGGGGGAGCTTCTGGCGCGGCGCTATTTGATGACGGCGGGTCGGCCCATCGAGGCAGTTCGACGAGGGCTGTATGAAGTGGGCCAGGAGGTCCAGGATAAGGTAGCCGTGGTGGGAGCCGTAACCACAGGTTCGGGCCGGTACATGATCGGGGATCTTCTGGGTGCCGATCTGGTCAAGAATGAGATCACTTGTCAGGCTCGAGCCGCCGTGGAGTTGGATACCTCCGTGGACACGATTTTTGAGATTGGGGGCCAGGATTCCAAGTATATCTCCCTGGATCAGGGAGGGATCGTGGACTTCGAAATGAACAAGGTCTGCGCAGCGGGGACGGGGTCCTTTCTCGAAGAGCAGGCGGAAAAGCTGAACCTCAAGATCGAGGAGGAGTTTGGGGAAACCGCCCTGCGATCAGAGAACCCGGCACGTCTGGGGGAAAGATGCACCGTATTCATGGAATCGGACCTCACCAACCTCCTGCAGAAGGGGGTGAAGCGCGAGGATCTGGTGGCTGGCTTAAGCTATTCCATCGTCCATAATTACTTGAACAAGGTGGTTGCAGACCGCCGCATTGGGAAGCGCATCTTCTTCCAAGGAGGAGTCGCAGCTAATCAAGCGGTAGTGGCTGCCTTCGAAAAGGTACTGGGCACCCGGATTGTCGTCCCTCCCCATCATGATGTCACGGGTGCCATTGGCGCGGCTTTGATAGCCAAAGATGCAAGTATTGCCTCCAGCCGCTTCAAGGGATTCGATCTGGGGAGCCGGCGGTATTCCGTGGATTCCTTCCGCTGCAATGCCTGCTCGAACCAATGCGAAATCAACCGGGTCAGGGTGGAGGGGGAGCAGCCTCTCTTTTATGGTTCTCGCTGCGACAAATACGAGCTGGGGCAAAAAAAGAAGCCGACCTCCCTTCCCGATCTCTTTGCCCACCGAGAATGCCTTTTTATGGCCCCCTATTTCAAGAGCCCCAAAGGGCCCTCCAGGACCCTGCGGATCGGATTTCCTCGCGCCCTTCTGCCCTTCTATGACCTTCACCCCTTTTGGAAGACCTTCTTTGGGGAGTTGGGATTTGAACTGGTCCTTTCCGATCCCACCAATAAATCGATCATCCATGAATCGGTAGAAGGCGTTTCGGCGGAGACCTGCTTTCCCGTCAAGGTGGCCCACGGTCACGTACTCGATCTCCTCGGAAAAGAAGTGGACCTGATCTTCTTGCCCGGCATCATCAGCCTTCCCTGCGATGACCCTAAGATGGAGCAGTCCTTTACCTGTCCCTATGTCCAAACGATCCCCCACATTATCGAGTCCTCCCTCAACTTGAGGGAGCGGGGAATTCCTCTTCTCTCTCCCGCCCTTCATTTTTTCCGAGGGCGCAAGTCTCTTCGCAATTCCTTATACCAGTTGAAGGAACCCCTGCAATGCGAGCGGGAGGAGATCAGCAGGGCACTGGACACCGCCCTTTCCGCCCAGGAGGAATTTCAACTCGAGATGAAAAGGAAGGGGAAGGAGGTACTTTCCCAACTCGGGGACAAGGAGTTGGCCCTGGTCATTCTGAGTCGGTCTTACAACGGCTATGATAGCGGAATCAATTTGAATCTCCCCGCCAAATTGCGGGATCTGGGGGTTCTGGCTATTCCCATGGATTATCTTCCGGAGGCGGATCTCAAGCTATCTGACGAGTTCCCTCAAATGTATTGGCACTACGGGCAGCGGATCCTAACAGCGGCGGAGACGATCGTCAAAGATCCCCGACTTTTCCCGGTCTCTATCACCAATTTTGCCTGTGGCCCGGATTCCTTCATCTCGCATTTCCTGCAAGATCGCCTGACGGGAAAGCCCTTCCTCCTCTTGGAGATCGACGAGCACTCGGCGGATGCGGGTATTATCACCCGCTGCGAAGCCTATCTGGACAGCATTCGGAATGCGAAATCTCGCAAGAGCAAAACCGCCCCGCCCTCACCCAAAAAATCCCTCCCGGCGGCCAAGGATCTTTCCTCCCGCACCATTTATATTCCCTATATGTCGGAGCACGCCTTTGTACTGCAAGCCGCCTTCGCCCATGAGGGCTTGAAGAGCCAGGTCCTACCGGAAACGGATACCGAGGCGCTGACCCTGGGCCGAAAATACACCTCGGGCCGGGAGTGCTTTCCCTGTATCGTCACCTTAGGGGACCTTTTGAAGAAGGCGAGGGAAAAGGAGTTTGACCCTGCCCTTTCCGCCTTTTTCATGCCCTCGGCCAATGGTCCTTGCCGCTTTGGTCTGTATGCTTCGTTTCAGGAAAACGTCCTCAAAGAATTGGGACATGGAGAGGTTGCCTTCCTCTCTCCGGGAACCCAGGATTCGTATGGCGGCTTGGGTACCTCCTTCCGCCGCAATGCCTGGAAGGGGGTGGTGGCGGTTGACCTCCTGGAAAAGATGTGCCGGGAGTTCCGCCCCTACGAGATGAATCGAGGCGAGGCGAATCGTTTGTACCGAAAGGCCCTTGCGGATGTCTGCGATGTCATTACCCGGGGTCAGGACCCTGGCCGTGTACTCAACGCTTCCAGGGAGGCTTTTTCCCAGATGCCGATAGACAGAGCGGTCAGGAGACCTATTGTGGGAATCGTAGGGGAGATCTTCCTGCGGACTCATCGCTTCAGCAATAACGATCTGGTAAACAAGATCGAGGAGTTGGGAGGCGAGGCCTGGGTTGCCCCGATGCTGGAGTGGCTCCTCTACACGAATGCCATCACCAAGGAAAACTTTCGCCAGGAGGGAAAGTGGAAGGACCTGGCCTTCATATGGATTCAAGATCGTGTGCAAAAATGGGATGAGCACCGCTTGGCCTCGGTATTCAAAGGAACCCTGCGGAGCCTGGAGGAACCCTCGACCGAATTGCTTTTGGAGCAAGCGAGGCCGTACCTGGACCCCGCTTACCAAGGGGAGGCGATCCTTTCCGTAGGCAAGTCCATTGATTATGCCCGGAGGGGGCTGTCAGGCCTCATTGCGGTTATGCCGTTCACCTGTATGCCGGGAACCATCGTGACCGCCATCTCCAAGAGGCTGCGGGAAGATCTGCAATTCATACCCTTTCTCAGCCTTGCGTACGACGGTCTGGATGAGGTGCATTCTCAGACTCGACTGGAGGCATTCATGTATCAAGTCCGCGGGGATGGGGGAGGCGGGCGCCACCCATGAAGGTCTTTTTGGGAATCGATGTGGGATCAGTCAGCACCAATATCGCCTTGATGGCAGAGAGAGGTGAGGTGTTGGATTATGTCTACCTGCGGACCTGCGGCCAACCTATCCGGGCCCTGCAAGAAGGGTTGGGACAGATCGATCGGTCTCTGCCACCCGCCTCCCAGGTCGCGGGAGTGGCCACTACGGGCAGCGCCCGCCAGTTGGCAGGCGTTCTGGCGGGAGCCGATGTCATCAAGAATGAGATCACCTCTCATGCCCTCGCTGCCTTGCAGCTCTTTCCGCAGGTGCGGACGGTGGTGGAGATCGGAGGGCAGGATAGCAAGATCATCATTGTCCGGCAGGGTGCGGTGGTTGACTTCGCCATGAACACCGTTTGTGCTGCGGGCACGGGATCTTTCCTGGACCAACAGGCAGCTCGTTTGGGCATACCCATAGAGGAATTTGGCTCCTATGCCCTGCGCTCAAAATCGCCCTCTCAAATCGCGGGGAGGTGCACCGTCTTTGCCGAAACGGATATGATCCACAAACAGCAGATGGGGCACACCGTCGCCGACATTATCGCCGGCCTTTGCGAAGCCCTGGTGCGAAACTATCTGAGCAATGTGGCGAAGGGGAAAGAGGTTTTCGCTCCGGTCGTATTCCAGGGAGGAGTGGCCGCTAACCTGGGTATTCGGAACGCCTTGCAAAAAGCGCTATCCATGGAAATCATCGTGCCTCCCCAATATCACGTGATGGGAGCCATCGGAGCCGCCCTTCTGGCTAAAGATAGGCCCGGTGGCAACGGGCATAGTCGCTTCCGGGGGTTTCAGGTCAGCAGAAGCGAGAGTCGGACTTCGAGCTTCGAATGCCCTGATTGCCCCAACGCATGTGAGATTGTAGAGGTCTTCATCGACTGCCAGATGGTCGCTCGCTGGGGAGACCGATGTGGGAAATGGCAGTACCAAGAGGTCCATCCATCACAGTAGAGAGAGGGTAGGAGGATAGCATGTTTGGAATCGGCATGCCGGAATTGATCGTAATCTTCATTGTGGCCCTCCTGGTCTTCGGACCGAAGAAATTGCCGGAACTTGGCAAGGCCTTGGGGCGGGGACTGGCGGAATTCAAGAGGGCGACGGAAGAGATTAAGAATGAGATCTCCACCGAGGTTCAGGAGATTCAAAAGCAGACTGCGGATTTGAAAAGTCAGGCTGCTGATTTGGCGCATTTTCCTTATCCATTCGGCTCCCCCCAGCAAGGGCAGGGACCTGAGGCCAAGACGGCCACGTCCTCTCCTTCCGAGGTGAAGCCGACGGAGAAACCAGCGGAGGAAGAGAAAGACCATGCCATCTGATGACAAGATGCCCTTTTTTGGGCACTTAGAAGAGTTGCGTAAGCGGATTATGGTTTCCCTGACCGTCGTGGGGATCGGGTTTGCCCTCTGTTTCAATTATTCGGAATCGATCCTGGGGCTCCTGTTGCTGCCATTAAGGAACCATTTAGTCTTTGTCAGGAAATACCCTTTCCTTACCTTTTCAACGGCGAAGGAGATCCCTTCTCTGATCTTTTTGGCTCCGGCAGAGGCCTTCTGGACGCACATGAAATTGGCCTTCTTCGCCGCCCTCTTCTTGGCGCTTCCCATCCTCTTCCACCAGCTTTGGAAGTTTGTGGCCCCCGGCCTCCTTCCCAAGGAGAAGAAGTATATCGTTCCCTTCGTCGTAGTCTCTACGACCCTGTTTCTGGCGGGATCCGCCTTCTGCCTCTTCATCGTCCTCCCCTTCGCACTTCAGTTCCTCTTAACCTACAAGACCGAACACCTGAAGCCTATGCTCTCCGTCGGGAACTATATGGATTTCTCCATCAAATTCCTGCTCGCCTTCGGGCTTATCTTCGAGCTGCCCCTGGCTATGGTGCTGGCTACCCGTCTCGGCTTTCTCACTCCCGAGTTCCTCGCTCGCAATCGCAAGTATGCCATCCTGGTCAACTTCATCGTGGCAGCCATCCTGACGCCTACACCGGACGTATTTAACCAGTGCTTGATGGCCGTCCCTCTCTGCCTTCTCTTTGAGGTTGGTATCATCGCTTCCCGCCTGCTGCGCAAAAAATCCGTTCCTGCAACGGAAACGACCGAGGCTGTGGTGCCCTCTCCCTGAACCCCCTCCGAGGGCCGCTTAACCCATCCCGGAAGTGGATGGAGCCTGTAGGGCGCGGGAGGATCCAAAAAAGAGGTCTCGGGGTTTTTCGCTTCCTGATGGATTCTATGGGGTGCACCCAACGCAGGAATGAAGGCGCCGGATGGCAGACCGAGGGCCCTCGATCGAAGATACCGCATGCTCCGGGGTAGGTTGGCTGGTTTGCTGGGTTAAGCCTCGCCTCTTGCCATACCGCATACCTCCCCAAAGAGCTTCGCCGATACCAAGGCGAGGTAGAAACTCAGGAAGGTGGCCAGCACCGGGCCCAGGTAGGGAATGGTGGCGATGAAGCCCAAGGCCAACAAAACCGCCAGAGAGCTGAGAAAGAGGGCTACATATTCCACCAGAACGTACCGGATGGCCCTCAAGAGGGAAGGAAAATAGAAAGCGGCTTCGATCCTATTCCAGCGAGCATATTGGCCAATTCCCATGGGGAAAAAGAAGGCAACCAGAAGAAAAATCAGCATCCCGATCATCAAGAGCAGCAATCCGGTGAACAGCCACCATCCACCCCGGTAGAGGACACCTATTCCAATGGCCATCAAGAGGAGCGGAAGCAGGCCATAGGCCATCTGGATTACAAAGATCACCAATCCTCGGCAGAAGAGATCTGCCCACCGACCCCAGGCAAGAAGCTGGGGCTCCTCCTGATGATAGGCGGCTCTGAAGATATAGAAGGCATACCCCCAGATTAGGAAATAGAGAAGTCCAAGGGGAGCGGAGATCAAGGAAGACTTCAATATATCGACCGCATCCACGTACCCCAGAAGGGTGAAGACCAGGGCGGGCAAGGCAGACAAGGCGCCACCGATGGCCAACTTCTTGGCCCAGCCCGGGCAGCGAACGGGAAATTCTATTGCCTCGCGGAGGCGCAACATGACGTCCACACTTCCTTCTTGTCTACCTATCTTCGGCAAATGAGCCGCCAGATCCGATCCAAATCCTTCTCCGAATAGAATTCGATATCCACTCTCCCCCTGTTTCGCCCCTTTATCACCTTCACCCGGGTCCCCAGTACCTTCTGCAGATCATTTTCGATCGCTTTCCACTGGGGGCTCAGGGCCGGTGTCTTGCCCTTCTCCTGGCGGCCTTCTTTCAGCCTTTTCACCCACCGTTCCGTTTCTCTCACGGAAAGCCCTCGCGAGATCACGGCATTCCGCGTTTGCACTTGCCTGCTTTCTCCCTCCAGGCTCAGCAGTGCTCGCGCGTGTCCCATAGACAGGGACCCGCCGATCAAGTCCTCTTTAAGCTGGGGAGGCAACTGCAAGAGGCGAAGGGCGTTGGAGATGGACGCCCTGTCTTTTCCCACGCGGCGAGCGATCGCCTCCTGGGTTAATCCATGATCCTGAATCAATCGCTGATAGGCCTCCGCTTCCTCCAATGGATTCAGGTCCTCTCGTTGCAGGTTTTCGATCAAGGCGATTTCCAGAATCTCATCCGAGGAGACGTCCTTCACCAGGGCGGGGATCGACTTCAGGCCTGCTTCCTTGGCTGCCCTCCACCGCCTTTCCCCGGCCACCAATTCATATCCATCCATCCAGCGGCGAAGGATTACCGGAGAAAGCACCCCTCGAACCCGTATGGAGGCCACCAGTTCCTCCATCTTCTCCTGAGGAAAGGACCTCCTCGGCTGGTAAGGATTCGGGCGAATCTCGGTGAGAAAAATCTCCAAAACCTCCGCCTTGGGTCCTTCCTCCCCCAGCGGGATCAGAGCCCCCAGGCCTCTACCCAGCGCTTTTCTTTGCATTCTCCATCACTTCCTTTGCCAAATTCAGATAGGATTCCGCCCCGGCGCAACGAATATCATAAAGGATGATCGGCTTGCCAAAGCTGGGCGCCTCGCTCAGCCGAATATTCCGTGGGATGACGGTCCGCATGGCCTGCTCCGGAAAGTGCTCCCTCACCTCCTTCAGGACCTGAGCCGATAGGTTCACCCGTGCGTCATACATAGTGAGCACGATCCCCTCGACCTTCAGCCCCGGATTCAAGGCCCTCTTCACCAGCTTGATCGTATGCATCAGCTGCGCGAGCCCCTCCAACGAATAGTATTCACATTGCAGAGGTATGAGGACCGAATCGGAGGCCGTGAGGGCATTAACCGTAAGCAGGCCGAGCGAAGGAGGACAATCGATGAGGATGTAATCGTACTGGTCCCGGATCTTCTCCAGGTGATTATTCAGTCGACCTTCCCGGGCCAGAGCTCCCACTAGCTCAATCTCGGCCCCGATCAACTCCCTATTGGCGGGCACCACGTCCAGAAAAGGAAGCGCCGTGCGACAAAGCACCTCTCCCAATGTTGCCTGATCAAAAAGCACCTCATAGATGCTCGTTTCGGCCCTCTCCTTGGGAATCCCGATGCCACTCGTCGCATTTCCCTGCGGGTCCAGATCCACGAGGAGGGTCTTCTTCTCTGCTGCCGCCAGGCACGCCGACAAATTGATAGCGGTAGTGGTCTTACCCACTCCACCTTTCTGATTCGCTATCGTAATGATCTTCGCCAATTGGCAATCCCTTTTCTCAAGACGGGGGATTCTACCACAGGAACAGGAGGGGGAGAAGGAAAATCGCTGCTTTCCCAGTGTTCCACGTGGAACATCATCCGAAATCCTCCCCTCCATGGAACTCTTATGTTCCACGTGGAACAGGGTAACACCTTTGCACCTTACACCCTCCTAATCTCTCTTCTCCCAGATCAACAGTCTCCTTTCCAGACCTACGCAGGAGAACCTAACCTCCAGGATTTCCTTGAATGCCAAGCCCCCTGCCTCCGGAAACGGCCCTTCTTCTTTCGCCTTTGCGGATAGGATGAAGCGCCCTCCGGGGCGCAAGAAGGGCCCTACCAACTCGATCAAGTCCTCCCGGTTACCAACCGCCCGGACCACGGCTACATCGAATCTTCCCCGATATCCCCGGTCGGCAGCCAGTTCCTCTGCCCTGGCCCGCACCGCTTCGATCTCCCGGAGGTCCAAAATGGCACATATGTGCCGAAGGAAAGAGACCTTTTTCCGGGAGGCCTCGATCAGTGTCAGGTGAAGGTGGGGGCACATAACCTTGATGGGAATCCCAGGAAATCCGGCCCCACTTCCGATATCTGCCAACCGGAGGGGAAGCTCTCGGGGAAACGCGGCCGTAAAGGCGAGCGACGCCAGGAAGTGCTTGGCGATCAGGTCGATTCCTTCCCGAACTCGCGTAAGATTCATTTTGCGATTCCACCTGGATAATTCCCCCGAATAGAGGAGAAACGCCTCCAATTGCCGGGGTCCAAGGTACAGGCCGATGTCCTCTGCCCCCCTTTGTAGAATCTCTTCCGGCCGCATATTGGACAGGCTATTCCCCACTGCGGCCCCGTCTGATCTTTTCCAGATAGATCAGCAGGAGGGAGATGGCGGCCGGCGTAATTCCGGGAATTCGCATCGCCTGGCCAATGGAAGAGGGTCGGATTTCCTCCAGTTTTTGGCGAGCCTCGCAGGAGAGAGCCTCCAGGCTCCCGTACGCAAAATCGGCCGGTATTCTGCTCTCTTCCAGGCGTCGCATCCTCTCCACCTGATGCTTCTGCCGACAGATATACCCCTCGTACTTGAGGAGGATCTCTACGTGCTCCGCCACTTCGGAGGCCATTCCCTTGATCTCCGGGTCCGCCTTTTCCAGATCTTTCAGTCTCAATCCCGGCCTTTTCAGAATTTGAGCCAACGGCAAGGCCTCACCCCCTTCCCACCGGACCCGCTCCTTCCTCAGCCGCTCCAATGCCTGCTCGATGGCTTTCCTTTTCTCCTCCAACCGAAGGTAATCCCCCCGGCTCACAAGCCCCAATTGGTGCCCATAACCGCCCAGCCTGAGATCGGCGTTATCGTGACCGAGGAGAAGCCGGTATTCCGCCCGCGAGGTGAACATCCGATAGGGTTCCTGGGTCCCTTTGGTCGCCAGATCATCGATCAAGACCCCGATATATGCCTCATCCCTCCTCAGTATGAGATGTCCGGCCCCTCTCAATTTGAGGACTGCATTGATCCCGGCCATGAGCCCTTGGGCTGCAGCCTCCTCGTAGCCAGAGGTACCATTAATTTGCCCCGCCAGGAAAAGCCCGGAAATGCTTTTGGCTTCCAGAGTGGAATGGAGTTGGGTGGGAAAGACAAAATCGTATTCGATGGCATACCCCGGGCGCAAGATTCGCACCTCCTCCAATCCCTCGATGGAGCGGAGCATCTCTACCTGCACATCGAAGGGAAGGCTTGTCGAGATGCCGTTGGGGTAGACCTCAGAGGTGTTCCTGCCTTCCAGCTCCAGGAAAACCTGGTGGCTTTCTTTCTCCGGAAAGCGGAAGATCTTGTCCTCTATGGACGGACAATAGCGGGGGCCGATCCCCCGGATCTTCCCGCTGTACAGGGGAGATCGATCGAGGTTCTTCCGGATCACCTCGTGAGTTCTCTCATTGGTATAGGTGATATAGCAAGGGACCTGGTCCACGTCCAAGCTATGGGTGCGGAAAGAAAAAGGCCGAGGGGGGTCATCTCCCCACTGGGGAGTTAAGCGGGAGAAGTCGATGCTCTTTTCATCCAAGCGGGGAGTCGTCCCCGTCTTCAGGCGCCCTACCCGCAGCCCTATCTCTTTCAGGCTCTCCGAAAGGGCAATGGAGGGGGGATCCCCCGCCCTTCCCCCAGGAAAGCTGGTCAGGCCAATGTGCATCAAGCCGTTAAGGAAGGTACCCGTGGTCAGAATAACCACTGGGCTCCGATAGACGATGCCCTGACGATCCTCAATCCCCCTGACCTTTCCCCCTTCGACCAAAACCCTTCCCACCATCGCCTGCCTCACCTCCAGGCCAGGCTCTTTTTCCAACGCCCTCTTCATGTAAAGCCGGTAGAGGAGCTTATCCGCTTGTGCCCGAGGCGCCTGAACGGCAGGACCTTTTCCCGTATTCAAGATCCGGAAATGAATTCCGGTGGCGTCGATCGCCCGGCCCATCTCCCCGCCCAACGCGTCGATCTCTCTCACCAGGTGTCCTTTGGCGAGGCCTCCAATGGCAGGATTGCAGGACATGTGACCCACGCGATCCAGGCTGATGGTCAGCGTTAGGGTGCGTGCGCCCATGCGGGAGGCCGCTAAGGCTGCCTCGCAACCTGCGTGCCCACCGCCAACTACGATCACCTCGTACCCTTTTTCCACCATGGAATCCTCACTTGCCGATGCAGAAACGAGAGAAGATCTCCTTCAAGAGATCCTCGGAGGTTGTTTCCCCGGTTATTTTGCCCAGCGCATCCAGGGACTCTCTGAGATCGAGGCTCACAAACTCGAAGGAGAGGCCGCTGGCCACGGATTCCTTCCCTCGTGCGACGGCATGTCCTGCCTCCCTCAGGGCCGATCGATGGTGAAGATTGGTGATGACCAGATCCTGGGTCATGTCCAGCCCCCCTCCCTCCATCGCCTCGAACATGGCCCCCTTGAGTTCCTGCAATCCCTGGCCCGTCTTCGCGGAAATCTCCATGCAGGGCACTCCGGGCAAGAGCCGCAATGCCTCTTCCCTCGAGACTTTCGCTCCCAGGTCCATCTTGTTCATCAGCAGCAGGCTCCTTCGTCCTCTTGCTTGCCAAAGCAGGTTCCGGTCTCCTTCGGCCAAGGCGGCGCTACCGTCGATGACCAGCAAGAGGAGATCGGCCTTTTCCATCCAGGCCCTTCCCCGCTCCATTCCCTCTTTCTCCGCCATTTCCAGATGGGGACCGCCCCCTCGCATGCCGGCCGTATCTATCAGCAAGAAGGGCAGGCCCTGCACGCTGATGATCTCCTCCAGAGAATCCCGGGTCGTCCCCGGGTACGGGGTTACTATGGCCCTTTCCCTCTCGAGGAGGGCGTTAAAGAGGCTCGATTTGCCTACGTTAGCCCGCCCGGCGATCGGCGCGATGATCCCTTCCTGAAAAATCCTCCCCTCTTGAAAGCTTGCCGCCAGCCTTTTCAGCTCCAGCTCGATCTCTCCCATCTTTCGTTCCATCTCCGCCCGGGAGAGGATCGCCAAATCCTCTTCGGGGAAGTCTGTGGCGGCCTCAGCCTCTGCCAGCATAGAGAGCAACCTTTCCTGCAGATCCCGAATCTTCCTCGATAGAGAGCCATCGAGGTGATGCATGGCCAGCTTCAATCCACGCTCGCCCTTGGCCCGAATGATCTCGGCCACCGCCTCCGCCTGCGTCAAGTCGATCCTCCCGTGCAGGAAGGCTCTCTTGGTGAATTCACCCGGTTCGGCCAGGCGGGCGCCTTCTTTCAAAACCAGCTCCAAGATGTGCAGAAGGGGAGCCAGGCCCCCATGTCCATTGATCTCGATGATATCTTCGGCGGTATAGGAATGGGGAGATCGCATGACAGAGAGCAGGACTTCGTCCGCTTTCTCTCCCCGTTCGGGATCGACGATGAATCCATGGTGAAGGGTATGGCTGGGAAAGGAAGACGGCTTGGAGGGTCGGGAGGATTGAAATAAGCGGTCGGCAATGCCGAGGGATAGGGGCCCGCTCACGCGCACAATTCCGATCCCACCTTCTCCAATGGGAGTGGAGATTGCAGCAATCGTATCGTGGTAGTTCACCCCTATCAATCCTCGTCTTGGGTAAGCAGTCCCTAAGTGGTATTGACGGGAACCACGTGGACCTTTCTCAGGTAATCATCCCCTTCGCTCAAGGTCTTGATCTCGGGATCCTTTTGCAGCGCCATGTGGATGATCCTTCTCTCATAAGGACCGAGCGGAATCAGGATGACCTCTTTGCCACTCGTCTTCACTTTTTCCGCAGTCCGTTGGGCAAAGGAGATCAACTCTTCTCTCCTTCTGGCCCGATATCCTTCCGCATCCAGGAGCAGGCGACCTCTTGCCAATCCGTCCGAATCCAGGAGCAGGCGATTTAGAAGGTATTGCAAGGCGTCCAATGTGCGGCCCTTTCTGCCGATAAGCAAGCCGGCAGCCGGGCTTTTCACTTCCAGGAGTACGCATTCTTCCTGCCGCTCCCCCGTTACCTCTGCAGCAATCCCCATCCGCTCCAGGATCTTACTCAAAAGCTCTTTTGCTTCGGAAAGAAAGACATCCTCTTCTTGCAGGGCCGTTGCCCGGATCCTTATGCTTTTTCCTCCCAGGAAACTGAAAACCCTGCGGTTCGATTCGGAAAGGACTTCGATCTGGGCTTGTTCACGTTCAACGCCCAACTCTTCCAGGGCTTTTTCGATGGCCTCTTCAGCGGTTTTTCCCTCTTTTTCCACGCTTCTCATTCGCTTCCTCCTGCCTTTGAGGGAACTTTCATATACTGATTCAGGAAATACTGTTGGGCGATGCCCAACAAGTTGCTCACCAGAAAATATAGAACGAGTCCGGAGGGGAAGTTGAGGAACATAAAGGTGAAAATCACGGGCATAAGGAGCATCATCTTTGCTTGCCTCGGATCCCCCGTGGTGGGAGTCATCCATTGCTGAACGATCCAAGAGATACCCATCAGGATCGGCAATGCATAATAAGGATCCTTGGCGGAAAGGTCTTTTATCCAAAGCATCAAGGGTGCTCTCCATAGCTCGACCGAATTGATGAGCGCGTTGTAGAGGGCTATAAAGATGGGAATCTGCACGACCATGGGGAGACATCCCCCCATGGGATTGATCTTGTGTTTTCGGTAAAGCTCCATCAACTCCTGGTTCATCCTCTTGGAGTCATCCTTGAATCTTTCCCGCAACATATTGATCTTCGGCTGGAGCCTTTGCATCTCCTGCATCGATTTCAGGCTCTTGTGAGTCAAGGGAAAGAGGACGATTCGCACGAGGAAGGTCAGGATAATGATGGCGAGCCCGTAATTCTTTACGTACCCGTTGATGTACTTCAGAAAATAAAGGGCGGGGCGGGCCAGAACACCAAACCAGCCGAGATCGATGATCTCCCGCAAGCCGAACCCAAGTTTCGTAAGTCGGTCGATCTCCTTGGGACCGACGTAGAGCGAAAAACTCTCGCCGGCGCCGTTACCCGGGAGCAATCTCTTCGCAGGAAGGACAAGACCCACCAGCGGTCCTCCATCCTTCGTCTTCTCGATCTCGGCCCAGCTCCCTTTCCCCAAGGGGATCAGCGCGGCACAGAAATAGTTGTCCTGGATCGCGGTCCACGAGACGTCTCCTCGATGCTCGACAGCCTTATCCAGCTTTTCCCACTTATCCTGAACGACCTGGCCGTTTACGAGCGAGGTGGCGGGCTTGAGGGTTTTCTCCTCTTTTCCTTCATGACTTCGAATTCCGGGACCCCAGAGCAAGTCAAAGGTCAGAGATTGCGCCTGGCGGCCCACATTCCTGGCCTTCATCTCCAGATCTACCTTGTAGTCATTCTCGAAGAAGGTGAAGGACTTGGTGAGTTCAAGCCCGCTGGGGGTTAAACAAACCAACGTAAGGGTGCCCTGCGGTTGCAATTCCGAGAGGAGGAGTTCCCGGGCATTAGCCCGGTAAATCGGCAGGCTCGTCTCCCGATTGCGAGACCAGGTGCAAAGGTCAAGCGAATCGCCTGCTGGCCCCAGTCTCCCTGCCATCTCCACCGGTCTTCCGTCGGGCTCCAAATATTTCTTCAGCTGCCAGCTCTTGACCCGTCCTCCTTGAGTGCTGAGTACGACCCGCAGAAGACTCGTCTCCACCACGATATCCTCTTTCTGGGCCGATGAGGTCGAAAGAGCGAGTCGGGAGAGTGCTTCCGGCGTTAGTTCGGGCGGCGCCTCCTTGTCGGGAGAGTCCGGGATCGGGGATTCCTGCTGCTTCGGCTCGGGTGCCGGCGCAGGAGGCCTATTCCTTCCCATATAGTATTGGTAGATCCCCAAAATAAAGACCATCAGTACAATGGCTACTAACGTTCGTCGTTCCATAGGATTCCTTGGGAAGTTAGAATTAAACAGAAAAAGAAGGATAGGGGGCCAGTCCGCTTAAGGAAGGGGATCAAAGCCTCCAGGGTGGAAGGGCTGACACTTGAGTATCCGAAAAATGGCCATTCGAGATCCATTAAAGATACCATATTGGGTAACGGCTTCTCTTGCATACTCGGAGCAGGATGGGGTAAACCGGCAGCGGGGAGGAAAGAAGGGAGATATTGCCTTTTGATAAAAGGCGATCGCTCCATATAGGCCCTTTTTTGCCAACGATGAGATCTGCAAGTCCTCTATCTTTTCCTATCCCCAGGTCTCATAGAGATGGGGTCCAACCTGGCTAACATCCCACAAAAAATGCCCTCTACCTCCTTGAGTTTCATCCCGGAAAGGTCTTTCACAACTGCCACGATCAGATCGGTACCATGTGGAAGCTGGCCTTCATGGAGACGGAAGACCTCCCTTACTAAACGCTTTGATCGGTTTCGAACCACCGCCGAGCCAAGATTTCTCCGCAGGCTCACTCCCAAACGCGTATTCGTAGGCACGTCTTTACAGGAAAAGAAGAATTGGAGATACTCTCCCCCCACTTTTCTGCCTTTCGCGAGGATCTCTCGGAATTCCCGGGTTTTCCTTATGCGCTGGCCCGGTGCAAGACTCAAGATTTTACCTCTCTCCTTAGCTCAAGGCCAGTCTTTTCCGTCCCTTTGCTCTTCTCCGATTGATGAGCTTGCGGCCCGCGGGGGTGCTCATTCTCACTAAAAATCCACAGGTGGCCTGCCGCTTACTTTTCTTTGGCTGGTATGTCCTTTTCACTCTCGACCCCCATTTTCTGAAAATTGGACCTCATTATAAATCGGTCCTCTCTCTCTGTCAAGTTGCAAAAGCCGCCCCCAAGAACGGCGATAGAACTTCTCGTAAGCCATCCTGAGGGACTCCAGGGTTTTTTGAAAGCCCGAAGTGTCCCCTTACCTTACCCTCCAGGGGTCTGGGTGAGCTGGGTTATTCCGCCCAGAGAGACCATTTGG
>Ga0315275_10001769_pt1 | contig 19232 bp, 14 predicted proteins | sample YL17G03_0_MG_FD_205557 | JGI IMG/M metagenome (GOLD analysis project Ga0315275, IMG submission 205557) | Sediment microbial communities from Yellowstone Lake, YNP, Wyoming, USA - YL17G03_0 | ecosystem: Environmental > Aquatic > Freshwater > Lake > Sediment | place: USA: Wyoming | collected...
CGCAGTCGGAACCGCGGATGATGACGCCTCCCTCCGAGCCCAGCCCGGCCACAGCCCCAGCCATGGCGATCCGGTGGTCGTTATGGGCATCGAGGACTCCGCCTCGCAGCGGGCCGCCCTCGATCTCAAGAGTGTCACGATCCAGCGAGAGCCTTGCGCCCAGGGCCGTGAATTCCCCGAGAAGGGCGGCGGCGCGGTTACTCTCCTTATGCTTCAGCCGCGCCGCCCCGGCGATCCGGGTGCGACCCCGGCAATAGCAGGCCAAAGCGACCAGGGGAGGGAAGAGGTCGGGGCAGTCGGTCGCATCGAAATCGAAGCCTTTCAACGCGGCGCGCCTGATAGAGATCGAACCGTCGGCGACCTCCATTCCGGCTCCGGCGGACTCCAGTGCTTCGACGACCTTCCTGTCGGCCTGTTCGGAACGGACGTCGAGATTTCCGATCGTGACGTCACCGGCGACCGCCCCGGCCGCCAGAAGGACGGCCCCGGCCGACCAATCTCCCTCGACCCTGTAGGTCGTGCCCAGATAGCGCTGGCCGCCCGCGATGCGGAACGTGCTGAGGTCTGGATCGGAGTCGATGACGACGCCGAAGCGGGCCAGGAGCGAAACGGTCATCTTCGCGTAAGGCCTGCTCTTCAGATTCTCGACGTGGACCTCGGAGTCCTCCGCACAGAGCGGGAGAGCCATGAGGAGCCCGGTCAGAAATTGGGAGCTCTGAGATCCGTCGATCGCGAACTTTCCTCCGTGCATCGGTCCCTTGACCGATAGGGGTGGAAATCCGTCCCTTGTCCGGATAGAGACGCCGGCCTCCCGGAGGGGGCCTTCCAAGAGCCGCATGGGCCGGGCGAGGAGCGAGCCTTCCCCGGTGACCAGGAAGAGACGCCCCCACAAGGCGGCGATGGGCGTGAACATCCGCATGCACAGTCCGGATTCCCCGCAATCCAGGGTGTCGCATCGCAGGTCTCCGCCACCCGATATCCCGATCTCCGCATCGAGCCCGACCATGTCGGCGCCGAGCGCCCGGGCGACCCGAAGGCCGGCGTGGGCGTCCGCGCATAAGGACGGCTCGAGGATCCGCGATTTCCCGCCGGCCAGGAGGGCCGCGGCCGTGGCCCGGATCATCAGGCTTTTCGAAGCCGGGGCATCGATCTTTCCGCTAATCCGAGAAGGCTTGATCGATCTCATTCTTGATCCTCTTGACGATCCTTGCGACCGGCTTCTTTTCGCCGACGATGGCGATATCCGATGCCCGCGCATACACCGGTAGTCTGGCGGAAAATAGCTCTTCCGCCCGCGCTACCCCCGTGTCATGATCCAACAGCGGCCGGGAGCCGGGCTTCACGCGCTCCAGCGAGGCTCGGAGGGATGCCCAGATCCAGACCACGAGGCAATGCCGTTCGACGACGGAGCGGTTGCCGGCGCGGCCCAGCCCTCCGCCACCGATGGAAAAAACGGTCCGGACGGCCGAAGGGATCGCGTCATGAATGACGGCCCTTTCGAGCTCCCGGAACCCTGTTTCCCCCCGCGCCCGGAAGATCTCGGCGACCGACATCCCCGCACGACCTTCGACGAGAGCGTCCGTGTCGGCGAAACCGTAACCCATGGCTTTCGCCAGGCTCCGACCCACAGTCGTTTTCCCCGCCCCGGAGAAACCCACGAGGGCGACGTTCGGTTTGGGCCGGGGCGCGCGGTCGAGCTGGTTCCACGCCGCGCGGTCCCGAAGAGATTTCGGCGCCTCCCTCCCGGTCAACAGGCGGAACGAGGGGAGGGCCTGGTGGAGAAGCCATTCCCGGCCGTCGATCATCAATGGCCCCCCTTCGGGACTGCGACGGGGGGGAGCGGAACGCCGATAGTCGGCGGCGAGGAACGCGCAGCCGTTCCCCAAGGCTGCCGGGGCCGGCGGGTCGATGCCCGGAGGGACGCACGAAACGCAGATATCGCATTCCCGAAGCAACGGGCCGGAATCTTTCATGGAACAATGGTCGCAACCGAGCCGGCGGGCGGCGGCTCGGGCCCGTTCAACGGTCCTGTTGATCAGCGTGACCCTGACGGAGCCGGCCCGGAGCAGGGCGTACGCGGCCGCGCGAGCGGCCCCCCCGGCCCCGAGCACGACGGCCTTGCGGCCCGCCGGAGAGACGCCCCTGGCCCGGAGCGCCCCGATGACGCCGAGGTGGTCGGTGTTGAACCCGATGAATCCGCCGGAGCGGGTGACGATGCCGTTGACGGCGCCGATGGCCCGGCCGGACACGTCCGTATCCTCAAGATAGGGCAAGACGCCTTCTTTGAAGGGGGAAGTGATATTGGCTCCGGCCAGGCCCATGGCCTTGGCGGCGTCTATCACCTCCCGTCCGTCTTCCGCGGCCAGCCGAATATAGGCGGCGTTCAATCCCGCGGTCCGGAACAGCCGCGTGAATATTTCCGGACTGAGGCTATGCAGGACCGGATTCCCGGCCACGGCGAAGAGTCTCGTTTCAGGCATCCGCCACCATCCTGATGAGCCTCGCAAGAGCTTCGTGCGGGATCTGTCCGCCGGCCGTCTCCCGCCCCCTAGCGCGGGAAGCGAACGAGAAGCGTGCTCCTGCAAGCGGCCCCATGACCCTCGTCATCGTCCCCTTTTTTCCCAGGCCGACGACGACCAAGGCACGATCATCGTCCAGAAGTCCTATGAGCCGGGCGTTGTCCTTCGGGGAACGGACCCAACAGGCGATCTTGGCGATGTCCGCTCCCGAAGCGAAACACCGGCCGACAACGCGCTCCAGCTCCCTGCGCGGCGGCGTTCTCTCGAGGTCATGATAGGAGACGATCACGCCGCATCCGGCCGACCGCGCCTCCCGGACGAGCGCCCGCTTGTACGATGCCCCCGCCTCGACCTCGACATCGACATAGGCCGCCCCCGCGGAGACGGCCGTCCGCAGGAGTGCCAGGCGCCTCGCGTCCGTGTACCGGCCGGGCCGGCAGGTGGCGATCAACCGCGGGTGGCTCGAAAAGATCCTCCCGACCCCTTCTTCGCTCGTACGCATCCGGTCGAGCCGGATCTCGGCGAAGGGGATCCCCTTCAAGGCAACGAGACACTTTTCTGGGGTGGGCTCAGCGAGGCTGACACAGATCATCGACGTGGCCCTCCAGGTCGTCATACGTCATCCGGACGATCTCCGCCCGTCCGATCGCCGACAGGAGAACGAAGTGAAGAACGTCCCCTTGTCTCTTCTTGTCCCTCCTCAGGGCCTCGAACAGCTTTTCGGGCCGGATCGGGAGTTCGACGGGGAGGCCCGTCCTCTTGAGCAGTCCGGATATCCGTTCCGCGCTCCCGGGAGAGAGCATTCCCCGGGCGGAAGAGATCCGTGCGGCCCCGACCATGCCGATGCTGACCGCCTCGCCATGGCGCAAACCCACGGCCTTCTCGAGCGCGTGTCCCAGCGTATGTCCAAAATTGAGCTTGCGCCTTTCGCCCGACTCCAGCACGTCGGCCCGAACGAACCCAGACTTGACTCGGACCGATTCCTCCAGCGCCCGCGCGACAACCAGCCGGTCCAGGGAGAGGAGGGGGGCCTCTTCTCTTTCGAGGAACGAGAACAGGTCCGCGCTTGCGATCAGGGCGTGCTTGACGATCTCGGCCAGGCCGCACAGGCGTTCCCTGGCGGGAAGGGTCTCCAGGAGCGAAAGGTCGATGAGGACGTACTCGGGCTGACGGAACAGGCCCGCGATGTTCTTCATGCCGCCCACGTTGACGCCGTTCTTCCCCCCGATGGCCGCATCTGCCTGGGCCAGGAGCGTGGACGGTACGAAGCCGAACCCGATCCCCCGCATATAGGTCGAGGCCGCGAATCCCGTAAGGTCGCAGACGACCCCGCCGCCGATCCCCGTCACGAAAGAGGAGCGGTCGAGCTCGAGGCCGAGGAACTCCTTATGCACGCGCTCGACGGTCCGGAGGTCCTTCGAGCCTTCGCCCGGTTCGATCTCGATGATGGGAAGGTCCGGAAACCTGTGCCCGAACAACCGCCGGACCGTCGTGTCCGTGACGATCGCCCCGGTCCCTAAAGGCCGGAGGTGCTCTGCATCCTCGAGGGCCCCGTCGAAGATGACCCGGCAGTCGCCGACCGTTGTTCCGATCTCCAGAGCCTTCAATTCAATCCCTCCATGAAGGCCCGGAGGGCTGTGACCTTCCGGGCCAGTTCGGAGAATTGGGCCGGGGTGAGCGATTGATCCCCGTCGCTGAGGGCGGCGGCGGGGTCGTCGTGGACCTCGATCATGATGCCGTCTGCGCCGGCCGCGACCGCCGCCAGGCTCATGGCCGGGATCAGGCCGACCTTGCCCGTCCCGTGGGCCGGGTCCACGATGACCGGAAGATGGGTTAGCTCACGGAGGGCCGGAACGGCGCTGAGGTCCAGGGTGTTCCGCGTATAGTTCTCGAAGGTCCGGATGCCGCGCTCGCAGAGGATGACGTGAGAGTTCCCCTCCTTTAGGATGTACTCCGCGCAGTTGAGCCATTCCGAGAGCGTCGAATACATCCCTCGTTTCAGGAGCACGGGCTTCCGGCTCTTGCCCACCTCCTTGAGGAGGGAGAAGTTCTGCATGTTCCTTGCGCCGATCTGAAGGACGTCGACGTATTCGCTCATCCAGGAAACGTCCCGGGTGTCCAGGACCTCGGAAACGACGAGGAGTCCCGTTTCCTCGCGCGCCGTCTTCAGGATCTTCAGGCCCTTCAATCCGAGGCCTTGGAAGGCGTAAGGCGAGGTCCGCGGTTTGAACACTCCCCCCCGGAGCATATGGGCGCCCCCGGCCTTGACCGCGCGGGCGATCCGCAGGGTCTGCTCCTCGCTCTCCACGCTGCAGGGGCCGGCGATGACGACAAGCCCCTCCCCGAACCGGACCTCCCCCAGAGCGATGACGCTCCGGGTCGAATCCGTCCTGGATACGAGACCTATGTTGTTCATGACGTGAGCCTTCTTGTGTCGACCAAGTCCATGGCAAAAGAACCTCCTGGAAATAACATGGAGCCGAAAAGGGGTGCGTGGGGGGGGGAAGGGTTATGGGCGCTTAACGCCCAAAGTAGAAGAGATACGAATACGAACGGGCCGTGTCGCGCCGGGGTAACATCGTCGTCGTATTCATGTTAACAGCCATTATTCACAAAACGCCGCGCGTGTCAAATGAAATCTCTCTTTTATTCTTTCGGCCCGATGACAACCTCGACGGCCCTATCCATCGACAGGACGGCTCTGAGGAAGGCGTTCATCTCGTCTAGACCAACCGCCGTGAGCTCGGCAGAAAACTTCTCAGCAAAGTCGAATCCCAACCCGCGGGCTTCGAAGAGGAGCGCCGTCCGCGCCCACGCCTCCTTCATTTCGTTCGCCCGGAGGAAGGCGGCCGCGGCGCTGTGGCGGGCGATCTCAAGATCCTCTTCGGACAAGTTCCCCGCGCCGACTTCCCGGATCACGGCCTCTAGGGATTCCCTGGCCCGGGCCAGCTTCGCGGAGGACGTCTCCAGGTAGGCCGATAGAAGGCCCCCTCCAGCGGAAAGGACGAGGGAAGCATCGACGGTATAAGCGAGATGTTCCCGGGACCGGAGCGGCCAGAGCCTCGACCCGACGCCCCCGCCGAGCATGTCCTCCGTCAGGCAGGCCAGCGCATGGGTCCTCGCGGAGAGGGGCGGCAAAGGGAAGTGAAGGCCTACGTATGTCTGTTCCGCATCCTTGACCCGGGAGATAAGCCGCTCCACAGGAATCGACGGGACGAGCGGCCGACCCTCGGGGCGCGGGCCGGTCCGGAATCCGGAAAAGCATTTCCGGACGAGGCCCGCGACTGCCGCTTCCTCGAGGTCCGAGGAGACGGACAGGAGCATGTTCGAGACAGTGAAACGGTTCTCGTAGAATCCGACGACGTCCTTCCTGCGGATGGCTTTAAGGCTTTCTTCCGTGCCCCAGACGGGCCCGCCGCCGCCGGCCGGGCCGAAGAATGCCTGCATGGCCTCGGCCCGTCCGGCCCGGACGGAATCGTCAAGCTCCGTAATGGCCTGATGGCGCATGTTCTCCTTGATCGCGTCGATCCGAAGCCCCGAGATCAGCGGGTCCCGGAGGATGCGGGTCACGGTTTTCAGCGCGTCCTCCAGGTTCTCAGACAGGCATTGTACGGAAACGATCGTGCCGTCTTCCATTCCTGTGACGGAGAGACGCGTCGATTGGACCATGATGTCCCTGACCTTCCCTTCGTCCGGGATGTCGACGGCGATCCGGGTACCCAGGTAGGCCAGCCCCGCCTTGCCCGCCGGGTCCGCGCCCGTCCCCCCTCGGATGAGGAGAAGGACGCAGGTGAGCGCAGAAGACTCGTCCTTCCGGAAGACCCAGGTCAGCCCGGCCTCGGTGGCGTTCCTGACGGCGGCATTTCCGAGTGGCACGGGGGCCTGCGCGGGAAAGATGCCCGTTGCGAGGAAAAGGGACATCAGAAAGACGGCGACCCGTACGCACAATGCCGTGCGCCGGCGGCCCCGGCCCGTCCCCTCAATCCTTTTTTTTCGGCACGATGGCGACAACGACATTGTCCCCCTTGCTGAAATACTCGGCCGCCGCCGCCCTGAGGTCGGAGGATGAGACCCGGCCGATGGCCTCCAAAAAATTCCTTCCGTCGCCCTCGCTCAGGATGACGTGGCGGGCGAAGGCGCTCGCCAGCTGGAGACCGCTTTCCGCCCCCTTCCGGAAGCTGAACCGGACCTGGTTCCTGGCAGCCTCAAGGAAATCGTAGGCGAAGGTCCTGTCCTCGCCGAAATAATCGCTTGCGGCAAAGTTCAAGTTCCGCGCTTGCCTCAGGAACGCGAGGGCTTCGGACCTCGCTATCCGAACGTCCTTCGGGTCCAGGGTGAAGACCGCCATGACGATGCCCCCGGACCTGAGGGGAACGTAGCTCATGGAAACCGTCTGGACAAGGTTCCGCCTCGCCCTCAGGGCCGAATTCAACATCGGATTGATGCCGCGGCCGAGGATCTCGACGAGGAGGTCGACGGTGCACCGGTCGTCGTGGTTGTAGTCAGGCCCGACGAAGCCGACGGCCAGATAGGCCTCTTTGACGTCCATCTCCTCCCGGATCTCAACGCTCTTTTCCAGGAGCCGGGCCTTCACGGGCCTCGCGGGACGCGCGGCCGCGCCGCCCCGTTCGGGGCCAGGGCCCCGAACGGGACCGAAAACCGCCCGGACCTTGCCCTCCATATCCTCGATCGAGAGGTCGCCGACGACGGCCAAGGCGCAGTTTCCAGGGACGAAATAGGCTGCATGGAATTCCTTGATCCTCTCCGGGGTCAGGGCCGCGATATCCGCTTCGGTCCCGTAGACGGGTCGCCCGTACGCATGCCCCGGGAACAGCGCCTTCGCGACAAGCGAGGACGCGCGCTTCCAGGGATCGTCCGCGATCATCCGGATCTCCTCCAGGATGACCTCCTTCTCCTTCTCGAGCTCGTCGGCAGAGACGTCGAAATCAAAGAGGATCTCCCGCTGGTTGGCGAGGCCGAAGTCGACCCGGTCGGCCGGCAGAGAGATCTCGAAGGACGCCAAATCCAGACCTGTATAGGCGTTGAAATAGGCGCCGTTCCGGCGAACGTCGCGCCCGACCTCGGCCCCGCTCCGCCGCTCGGTCCCCCGGAAGAGGATACAGTGCTCGAGGACATGGACCAGGCCGCTCGCTCCGGAAGGCTCGTCCTTGACCCCGACGTCGACGGCCGCGGAGATGTTGACAAGGGAAAGGCCGCGCTTTTCGAGCAGGACAACGCGGAGGCCGTTTGCGAGGACGAAGGACTTGCTCCGGGGCGGTGCGGACAACAGGGAAAGGGAACAGACCAGCAAGATTCCAAATACGGCGGCCGCGCGCCCGATCTTCCCGTTCGTCCGAAGTTCCATGCGCTTTGTCTTTTGCAACAAACGTACCAGGATCCGCCCCCCGGAGAGGCGGGTCCCAACCGGGGCACGCTGCCCTCGTGTCAAGCCTCTTTACGCAGGTCGGCCGGAATCTTACATCATAGGCTCCGGACCGGCAAGAACCGATATCCCGGCGCAGGCGGCTGTGGTAGAATCGGGTCGAGGCGGTATCCCATGAAGAACGAGCGCAGGGCCAGAATCCTGGTCGTCGATGACGAGGAGAACATCCGCAAGTCTCTCCGGATGATCCTCGAATACGAGGGCTATGCGTTCCTCGAGGCCCCGAACGGGGAGGAAGGCCTGGAGATCGTCCGGGAGACCCCGGGCCTCGACCTGGTCCTCCTCGACATCAAGATGCCCGGGAGGAGCGGCCTGGAGGTCCTTGCGGACATTAAAGCTCGGCCTCGCTCCCCCGAGGTCGTCATGATCTCGGGACAGGGGACGATTCAGGCGGCGGTCGAGGCGACGAAACTCGGGGCCTTCGATTTCCTCGAGAAGCCCCTCCACCGCGAGCGAGTCCTGCTCTGCATCCGGAACGCCCTGGACCGGGGACTGCTCCGGACCGAATGCCAGGACCTCCGGAAGAGGTCGGAAAAGCGGTACGAGATCATCGGGGAGCACGAATCGATCAAGGCCCTCTGGAGGGAGATCCTCAAGACAGCCCCGACGAACGCGACGATCCTCATCCACGGCGAGAGCGGAACGGGCAAGGAGCTCATCGCCCGAGCCCTCCACGCCCACAGCCAGAGGACGGGGGAGAAGTTCGTCCAGGTCAACTGTGCGGCGATCCCCGAGGACCTCATTGAGTCGGAGCTGTTCGGTCACGAGAAAGGGGCGTTCACGGGTGCTACAGAGCGGAAGATCGGAAAGTTCGAGCAGGCCGACGCCGGGACGATCTTCCTCGACGAGATCGGCGATATGAGCCTCCGGACCCAGTCCAAGGTCCTCCGGGTCCTCGAGGAGGGCGAGGTTCAGCGGGTCGGTTCGGCTAAGGTCGGCAAGGTGGACGTTAGGGTCATCGCTGCCACGAACAAGGACCTGCGGGCGGAGATGAAGGAGGGGCGCTTCCGGGAGGACCTCTACTTCCGCCTGAACGTCGTCCCGCTCCATTCGCCCGCCCTGCGGGAGAGGAAGGATGACATCCCGAGGCTCGTCGATCATTTCGCACGGACGTTCTCGGAGGAGAACAATTTCAAGCCGAAACGATTCACGGCCGACGCCATGGCCGTCCTCGTTGCGAACCCGTGGAAGGGCAATGTCCGCGAGCTCCGGAACGTCGTGGAGCGGCTCATTATCCTGACGGACGGGGACGTCATCGACGCCGGGGACCTGCCGGATTCCCTCCGGGAGGCGAAGGCGGTCGCGGTCCCCGACTCCGGAGAAGTCCGGACCCTACGGGATTTCCGGGAGCTCGCCGAGAAGGAATTCCTCCTAGCCAAGCTCCAGGCCAACTCCTGGAATATCTCCCAGACGGCCCGGGAGATCGACACCCCCCGGAGCAACCTCTACAAGAAACTCGAGCAATATGGTATAAAGATAACGGCCGGAGCGGGCGAGGCGGTTGCTCCGTCCCTCCCGGAAGGGGAGGACGGGGAGGAAAGTCCGAACTCCGAAGGGCAGGATGGTCGCTAACGGCGACTCCGGGCGACCGGGGGAAAGTGCCACAGAAAACACACCGCCCTCCGGGACGGGCGCAGCCCTCCCGGGGAGCAAGGGTGAAAAGGCGAGGTAAGAGCTCACCGCCCCGGTGGTGACACCGGGGGCACGGCAAACCCCATCCGGAGCAAGACCAAAAGGACCCCGTTTCGGGGCGGCCCGTCCCGTGGGGTGGGTAGGTCGCTCGTCCCCCTGGGCAACCGGGGGGCCAGACAAATAACCGCCCCCGCGCAAGCGGGAACAGAATTCGGCTTATGTTCCGCTCCGGCCTTTATTCTTCCGTCACGCCGCCGGCTTCCGGGCGGGCTTCAGCAGAAGGTCCTGGAAATCGAAGCTGAAATCTGTTTCCGGCGAGACCGCCCGCATCTTCGCCTGCTCGATGTTTCCGTCCGGGTCGAGAGCGAACGTCACGAAGGCGTCCGCCCGCGTCTCCCGGTCATGCCAGCGGACAACGAATGTGTCGTGCTGCCAGTGTTCCATGTCCCCGACGAGCGAGGGCGTGTGCCCGAACTGCATCACGAGCTTCCCGCCTTCGAGGGTGATCCCGATGTCCCCGTACCAGGCGTCCGCGTAAATCCCGGCATATTTCTCAAGCGGCAGCGAAGGCTTGGAGGACGCATCGCGGGCCGCTTTGCTCTGGCCCACGGACTTGGCGATCTCGGCGGCCTCCCGGGCCCGGAGCTTGAGGAACGCGTCGACCCAGTCTGTTTTGGGCGCGCCCATATAGCGGTCTATGATGTCGTAGGTGATCGCCATGAACGCCTCCCCGGATTCCTGGTTCGTCAGGACCGCGATGCCCAAGCCGAGCTCGGGGACCCGGGTGACCTTCGATACGTAACCCGGCAGCCCGCCCGTATGGGTGACGACCTTTCGGCCCCGATAGTCCTGGATGTTGAGTCCGAGCGCGTAGAAATTGATGTTCGACTTCAAGGCCGCGATCTCCGCCGGAGGCTCGGGATTGGGCTCCGGGGTCACCGGGGCGACGAGCTCACGGGCCGTCTGCTCGGAGTAAAGCCGGGACCCGTCCGGCAATTTACCGTCGGCCAGAAGGGTCTGGAGCCATTTCGCCATGTCCTCGGCGCAGGAATTGATGCCCCCGGCAGGATTTGTGTTGTCGCTGACTAAGGGCTTGATGGGCCGGACGACCCCCTCGACCCGGGCGTGAGTCGCCGCGACGTTGCCGCCGTCGATGGCCGCGGAATGATACACGTTGCTGGACGTCATCCCGACCCTGGCGAGGATCCGTCCGGCGACGAAGTCCTCCCAGCTCTTTCCGCTAACGGCCTCGATGAGCTCCCCGGCCACGAGGTAAAGGACATTGTCGTAGGCATAGGCGCCGCGGAACGAAGCCGCCGGCTTGATGAACCTCAGTCGGCGGGCGATCTCCTTGCGGTTATACGTCGAGGCCGGCCACCAGAGGAGATCCCCGGCGCCGAGCCCGAGCCCGCTGCGATGCACGAGGAGATCGCGGACGGTCAGCTCGCGGGTCACATAGGGGTCCCACATCTGGAACCCGGGGAGATAGTCGATGACCGGGGCGTCCCAGGCCAGTTTTCCCGCCTCGACGAGGAGCCCGAGCGCGACGGCCGTGAAGACCTTGGTGTTCGAGGCGATCCCGAACAGCGTCTTCTCATCGACGGTCGCGGGCTCGCCGAGCCTGCGGACGCCGAAGCCTTTGGCAAAAACCACTTTCCCGTCCTTGACAATGGCCAGGGCGATGCCGGGAACCTCGAACGCAGCGAGGGCGCGGGAGACGGCCGCGTCCAAGCCGGGGAGGGCCGCCGGCGCCTTCGCCGCTTCGCGGGCGCCAGCGGCTCCGGCCAGGGTCCAGGATACAAGCAGAACGGCCGCGCAAAGCACCGTCTTTCTGTGTGCGGTCATGAAGACCTCCTTTCGCGAACGATCATCTCAAGAGTTCGATCGCCTGTCTCGGGACCCAGATCCGGCCGTCGACGACCGTGACGAGCCCGTTGAGCTTGATGAGGCGTCCGTTGAGGACGGCCTGGTTCTTGTTGACAGGGAGCTCGAGGACGTCCTTCCCCCGGGTCACGCGGACGATCGGGTTGGCCTCGTCGGTGAGGTCAAGGGCGACCTTCGAGCCCCGGCCCTCGAAGAGGTCCGCGGGCAGGTGAAGAGTGTCGCGCAGGGCGGCCAGATCAAGCCCGAGGACCTTTTGCATGTATCGGTTGATATCGACGTTCTGAACGACGCCGCTCCCGACCATGTCCGTGGGCTTGAAACCCGCCGGGTGATAGGCGAACAGCGCGACATCTTCTCCGGTATGGCTGTCCGTGCTGAATGACAAGCCAGCCCGGGCCGCGAGGACCCGGCCGATCGCCGGGGGGAGATTCTCTTCCTTGAGCCCGGATAGGATCGATTCCCGTTCGGGGGGCGTGAGCCCTGACAGACCATAGTCCCGGCCGAGGACCTCTTCGAGGTTCGCGCCTCCGGGGGCGATCCGGTCCCGGACGGCATAGCTCGTGAATCTCGCTTTTTTCAGGACCGATAGGAGATCAGCAAGGGTCCCATAGGTCTCGATGGATAATCCCCCCGTGGCATGATCGGCGCAGGCGACAACCGCCGTCCGCCCGTCCGCGACGGCGAAATCCACGGCGACCCGGAACGCCTTGTCGAATGCGAGGACCTCGCTGATGATCCCGATCGGGTCGTTATCGTGGCCGAAAGAGTCGATCTCTCCCGACTCCACCAGCAGGAAGAAGCCGTCCTTGTCCCTGGAGAGGATCCGGAGGGCCTCCCGTGTTAGCTCCGCGAGATCGGGAAGGCTTCCCGGGGGGCGGTCGAATTCCGATGGCATCTCCCCGGGAGCGAAGAGGCCCCATATTTCGGGCCGCGCCGCCGCCCGCGTCAGGCCGTCCTTGTCTGTGACGTAGACATATCCTAGGCCGGCGAGCGACCTGGTCAGGTCCTCGCCGTCCTTGCGGTTGTCCTTTGCGGCCCCGGGCACGAGATGGTCGCTCCCCCCGGCGAGAAGGACATCGACGCCGGCGTAGACCATCTGCTCGGCGATGACGTCCTTGTCGTACCGGTCCAGGACATGGCTCGCGAACGAGGCCGGCGTCGCGTCGATGAGGGCGCTCGAGGTAACGATCCCCGTGGCCATGCCTTTCAGCCGGGCGGCTTCGAGGATCGTGGGAAGAGGCCGATGGGCGTCTTCAGGAGGGCTCGCGAAGGCGCCGGGCATCGGCGCGGCTGCGGGGGCAACGGACACGGTCTCGTTCTCGACCTTGCGGCCCGTGGCGTAGGCCGAGCCGGCCGCGGCGGAATCCGTGATCAGGGAGTTCGCGCTGTACGTCCTGACCAATCCGGAGACAAAGCCGTCCATGGCCAGGGGCCGCCCTTCCTGGTACCATCGGGTCAGGACGATGTCCGAGAGACTCATCCCGTCGGGGATGAGGAGGATGATGTTCTTCACTCCCGTCTTGCCGTCCCGGGCCGAAGCGACAAGGGCCGATGCGGCCAGAAAACAGGCCAGGATCGCGGGCGTCTTCTTGGGCAGCATATTTCGGATCCCTTACTTCCGTCGGGCCGTCCCGCTCGTGTAAACACGGAAGTCTTCGCCCGGCGGCGCGATGGAAAATATGATCACGAGTTCCCCCCGAAACCGGCCTGTCCTCATTCGATCGCTCCTTCTCGGAGAGGTCCCGCCAAAGGAGGAATATGCCGGAGCTGCCGAGTAGACGCAATGGCCGCGCGGCAACTGGAGGCTCGGCGCCGCTTTCTGGACCAGCGCATCAGAAAGCCCGTCTGATGACGTCGAGAAGGTTCCCCGGCATGATCCCAAGCTGGAGAACGGCATAAAAGCACAGGAAGAGGACCAGGTAGAGGGCGGGATGGCCGGCCTCCGGCCCGGACCCTTCCGCCCTAACGAATGCGGGCGGCTTCATGTACATGACAACGATCACGCGGAGATAGTAATAGACTGAAACGAGGCTCGCCAGAAGGGCGACGACGACAAGGCCTGCGAAGCCTCGATCGATCGCTGTCGCGAAGACGAAGAACTTGGCCAGGAACCCCCCAGTCGGCGGAAATCCTGCGAGGGATAACAAGGATACTGAGAACAGAGCGGCGATCCAGGGGGACCCGTAGCCGGCTCCCGCGAACGAGTCAAGGTCCAGTCGCTCCCCGTCCTTTCCCGCCAAAGCCATGACCGCACCGAAAGCGCCGACGCTCATGAAGAGGTAGACCGTGAGATAAAACGCGAGACCCGGCCCGTCGCCGGCGACGACGGCCACGAGGATCGTTCCGGAATGGGCGATGCTCGAATAGGCGAGGAGCCTCTTGATGTTTTTCTGTCGAATTGCCGCGAGGCTGGCTGCGATCATGGTCAGAGCGGCTACGGCCCCAAGGGACGTTCGGACAATGTCAGGGCCTGACCCCGGGGATCCCAACAGCCTAAAGAGAACGGCGAAACCGGCCGCTTTGGGCACGACCGTCAGGAAGGCCGTGACGGGGGTGGGCGCGCCCTCATAGACGTCGGGCGCCCACATATGGAAGGGAACGAGGGCGACCTTGAACGCGAATCCGACGACGACCAGGCCCAGGCCGACCGGACCCGCCCAGGCCGCGGAGCCCGGCGCGCCGAGGGCGGACAGGACCGAAGGAATTTCCAACGACCCCGCGGCGCCATATAGGAAGGCGAGACCGAAGATGAGGAACGCGGAGGCCAGGCTTCCCGTCAGGAAGGCCTTGACCGCGGATTCCGTCGATCTCGGGTCGGCGCGGTCGATCCCCGCCAGGGCATACCCCGATATCGAGAGGAGCTCGAGGCCGAGGAGGATGACGAGGAGGTTAGGGGACGAAACCATGACCGTCGCGCCGGCGCAAGACAGAAGGAGGAGGGCATGATAGGCACCCGGATCGATGCCCCGCCGCTCGACATGTCCGAGCCCGGAGAGGACGACGAGAATCCCCGCCCCGCAGAAGAGGCCGATGAACACGACGCCGGGACCGTCGAGGACCAGGTCCCCGCCGAACAGGGTGGATCCCTTGCCCCACGAGAGAACATCGCCGACGGCCGCTGCCGCGAACGCGAAAACTGCTCCCGGGCCTACGGTCCGGCGGCATAGCCGGGGGAAAAAGGCGTCGAGCATGAGGATGAGGAGGGCTGCTCCCGTAAGGACCGCCAACGGAGCCCCAGCCAGGATCCCGGTCATGGCCGGCCTCCCCGGTCGGACCTCGGAACGGCTCCGGGAAGAACGGTCCTGCCCGGCGCAATCTTCAGAACGACGGCCGGGCGAGGCCGCCGGAGGAGCTCGAAGTATGTCCTGACCGAGGCGTGCATCTTCCCGAGCAGGAGCCCCGGGAAGAGGCCCAGGCCGATCATCAGGACGACGAGCGGCCCGAGAGAGGCCAGCTCTCTCGCGTTCACGTCCTTCAACGAGCGGACCGCTTCATTCGCGACAGGACCGTGCATCACGCCCTGGAACAGCCGGAGGAGATAGGCCGCCGAAAGGATGACCGTCGTCACGGCGACGATCGCGAGCCCGCGGTCCACCCTGAATACGCCGAAAAAGCAAAGGATCTCCCCGACGAATCCGCTGAGGCCGGGCAGTCCCAGCGAAGACAGAAGAGCGATGAGGAAGAGCGCCGAGAACACCGGCATGGTCCGCCCGACGCCGCCGTAATCCGAGATCCGCCGGGTGTGCGTCCTCTCGTAAAGAATTCCTACGCACAGGAAGAGCGCGCCCGTCCCGAGACCATGGGCGATCATCTGGAATAGGGCGCCTTCCAGGGCTTCGACGTTCAGCGCGAAGACCGCAAGGACGACGAGCCCCATGTGGCTGACGCTCGAGTAAGCGACGAGGGACTTCATGTCTTTCTGGACAAGGGCCATCAGCCCGCCGTAGACGATCCCGACGGCAGCCAGGATGGAAAGCCCCGGCATGAACCGGGCAACGGCGTCCGGGAAGAGCGGCAGGGCGAGGCGGATGAATCCGTAGGCTCCAGTCTTTAACAGGATCCCGGCGAGGATGACCGAGCCCGGCGTCGGGGCCTCGACGTGGGCGTCCGGAAGCCAGGTGTGGAGCGGAAACATCGGGACCTTGACGGCGAAGGCCAGGCCGAACGCGAGGAAGAGCCACGTCTGGAGGGCGGGGTCCAAAGTCAGACCGCAGAGATCGGCGATCGCGAACGAATGCACGCCGGTAGCCCGGTGGAACTGGGATTGTAGGACGAGGATCGCCGCGAGCATGAGGAGACTGCCGAACATGGTGAAAAGGACGAACTTCACCGTGGCGTAGATCTTCCGGACGCCCCCCCAGATCCCGATGATGAACGCCATCGGGACAAGCATGGCTTCCCAGAAGACGTAGAAGAGGAAGAGGTCTAGGGAAACAAAGATCCCGAGGACGCCTGTTTCGAGGACGAGCATGAAGAAAGAGAATTCCTTGACCCGGGCGCCGACCGACCCCCAGGATGCGAGCAGCGCCACGGGCACGAGAAGGGCCGTCAGGGCGACGAGGAGGAGGCTGATCCCGTCGATCCCGACATGGTATCGGATGCCGTATCCGATCCAGGCCCGCTGTTCTACGAATTGGGGCCCGCCCGTCGACGCGTCGAACCCGAAGAAGAGGACGAGCACAAGGATGAGCACGGCAATGGACGTTCCAAGGGCCACGAGACGGACCGCCCGGACCCGGGCCGCGGGCACGAAGATCAGGGCGAGGGCCCCGGTCAGCGGAAGGAACGTGATAAGGCTAAGGATCGGCATCGTCGTCAGTTCACATGAGGAGGACCGCCAGGATGACGACCGCGCCGAGGAGGAATGCGAGGGCGTAATCCCTGATGAGGCCCGTCTGCAGGACGTTGATCCATTTCCCGGCCGTGGAGACCGCCGCAGCCGAGCCATTGACGGCCCCGTCGATGACCCGAAGGTCAAAGTCGCGGGAGATCACTTCCGACCCACGTACAATGGGCGTGATCAGCGCCGCCCGGTAGAATTCGTCGACGTAATACTTCCGTCTCAACGCTCGGATCGCGCGCGGGAAACGCCCGGCCATAAAGGCTGGAACCCCCGGCGCCCTGACGTATAGGATATAGGCCCCGGCGATCCCGGCCAGGGCGGCCGCTGTCGATAGGAGAAGGAGGGCCCATTCGGTCGAGACCCCCATAGCCTGTTCAGCCGGGTGAGGGAATGCGGGTCCCAGGAAGCGGGAGAATACGTTCGCCTTTTCCGCGAATACGGCCGGGAGCCCCAGGAGTCCGACGAAGGCGGCAAAAAATGCCAGAACCTGGAGGGGAACCGTCATGATCGGCGGGGATTCATGGATATGCTCCTTCGCGTCTTGAGGGAACCTTTCACGGCCGTAAAACACGAGGATGACCACCCGGAACATATACAGGGCCGTGAGGACGGCGGTCGCCAGCCCGGCCGCCCAGACGAACAGATTTCCTTCGGCATAGGCCCGGCTCAGAATGGCATCCTTGGAGAAGAACCCTGAAAGGAAGGGCACTCCCGATAGGGCGGCCGCGCCAATGAGGAACACCGGAAACGTCCGAGGCAGGTGTTTTCGGAGGCCGCCCATCTTCCTCACGTCCTGGACCCCGGAAAGAGAGTGGATGATGCTCCCCGCGGCGAGGAAGAGGAGGCTCTTGAAGAACGCATGCGTGACGAGATGGAACATGCCTGCGGCGTAAGCCCCGACCCCGCAGCCGATGAACATGTACCCGATCTGGGAGACGGTTGAATAGGCCAAGACCCTCTTGATGTCGTTCTCGGCAAGGGCCATGGTCGCCGCAAAGAGCGCCGTCGCGGCGCCGGTCGCCGCGACGACCGCCGAAGCCGTGGCGGACGCGGCGAACAGGGGGCTCATCCGGCATACCATGTAGACGCCGGCGGTTACCATCGTGGCGGCGTGAATGAGCGCGCTGACCGGCGTGGGCCCCTCCATCGCGTCGGGAAGCCAGACATAGAGCGGGACCTGGGCGGATTTCCCCGTCGCGCCGGCGAAAAGGAGGAGAGCCGCGGCCGTGGCAACGGCGGGGGAGAACGCCCCGCGGGCGACGGCGGCATGGATCACCCCGAACCCGGAACCGCCGGCAGTCGTCAGGATGAGGAGCATGCCGACGAGGAAGGCCGCGTCGCCGATCCTGTTGACGAGGAATGCCTTCTTTCCCGCGGCCGCGGCGGCGGGCCGTTCGAACCAGAACCCGATCAGGAGGTAGGAGCACAGCCCGACGCCCTCCCATCCGACGAACATCAGGACGAGGTCGGAAGCGAGGACTAGGATCAGCATGAATGCCGTGAACAGGTTGAGGAGCCCGAAATACCGGGCAGGGGACCGGTCTTTGCCCATATAGCCGACGGAAAAGACGTGGATGAGGAACCCGACGCCGGTCACGACGAGAACCATGACCGCCGACAGGCGATCGAACAGGAATCCCGCCACCGCCGAGAAGGAGTCGGCCGAAATCCACGGGAAAAGCTCCTTCGAGACGGGCCCGGATTCGAGGAGGCCGGGGAGGGCGGCCGCGGAGAGGAGGAAGGCGACGAGGACGGCCAGGCAAGCTTGGAGGGCGATCCATTTCCGGCCCAACTTGCCTCCGAAGAGGAAGAGCACGAAGGCGCTCAGGGCGGGGACAAAGGGGGCGAGCCAGAAGTTTGCCGTCATCTCAGCCTTTCATGATGTTGGCCGCGTCGCGGCGAACTGATTTTTTTGTCCGGAAGAACAAAATAACGATCGCTGCTCCGGCGGCGGCCTCGGCCGCGGCGACCGTGACGATGAACAGGACCACGACCTGGCCGTCGAGAGTCCGGGCGGACCTCGCGAAGGCCAGGAACGCCAGGTTAGCTGCGTTCAGCATGATCTCGACCGAAAGGACCATTGAAATGAGGTCTTGCTTCAGGAAGAAGGCCGCGAGCCCCAGGGCGAACAGGACGGCCGCCAGGATGAGGAACCAGGAGGCGGGGATCATCGGCCGCCTTTCCTTCCGGCCAGGGCCATGGCCCCGGTAAGCGCGGCGACGATGAGGATCGAAGCGATCTCGAACGCATAGAGATATTTTCCGAGGAGCAGTCCTCCTAGCCGGTCGGTCGACCCCGCCGCGAGGCCCGATGCCCCGCCGGCGACGGACCGGAGGGCAAGGAGAAGCTCGGCGAGGAGCACGAGAGAGAGAAGGACTGCCGGAATGCCTAGCCATCGTCCCTTTTCCTGTTCCCGACCTTCCGCGGGATCGGTCGTCATGAGGACGAATAAGAACAGGACCATGATCGCCCCGGCGTAGATGAGGACTTGGACCGCAGCTACGAACGGAGCATCGAGGAGCCCGAAGATCCCGCCGAGGGCCGCGAAGGCCAGAACGAGGAAGAGAGCGCCGCGGGTCTGGTCCCGGGACAGGATCATCCCCAGGACGGAGGCGACGCAGGTCGCGGAGAGGACGAAAAAGAGTACGTGCTCCATGAATAATCCGACCCCAATTTAATTGAGGTCGGCGGGCAATGTCAAGGGTCGAGCGCCGCGAGGCCGCAAAGGCAATTTATTCCTTTGACAAAGGGAACGGTTCTGATATAATGAAGCCGGTATCGCGGGGTAGAGCAGTCTGGTAGCTCGTCGGGCTCATAACCCGGAGGTCGTTGGTTCAAATCCAACCCCCGCTACCACCTCTTTTTTCCCGCTTTCGGTTTCCCCTTTGATCTTTCGGCTGAAGCCTGTTCC
>Ga0315275_10001770_pt1 | contig 19231 bp, 16 predicted proteins | sample YL17G03_0_MG_FD_205557 | JGI IMG/M metagenome (GOLD analysis project Ga0315275, IMG submission 205557) | Sediment microbial communities from Yellowstone Lake, YNP, Wyoming, USA - YL17G03_0 | ecosystem: Environmental > Aquatic > Freshwater > Lake > Sediment | place: USA: Wyoming | collected...
CCATTCAAACATGAGGCTCACTGAAGAAGGAGGCAAGAGATGAAAGAGGACAAAACCTACACGGATCGGAGATACAGGATTAATGAACTCCGGGCAAAGAATGAAAAAATGACGTCCCGCCAAAGGACCCTCAAGGCGATAAACTTCGAGGAACCGGATCGTATTCCCATCGACAACTGGATGGTTCCTGAGATCACGCAGAGGTGCATGGAGTACTGGGGATGTGAGAACGAGGAGGAACTGCTGGCGTTCCTGGGTGTGGATGTCAGGGATAACTACGGGGCCAGCTACGTGGGTCAGGAATTCAAGAAATATGGCGACGGGACGGTGGATGACCTTTGGGGGGTAAGGAGAAAGGTCGTTACCTATGGGAAGGGAACTTCTCACGAGGGGACATTCAAGGAAGTGTCCTGGTCCCCGCTGGAACATATGAAGACCGTGGAGGAAATCAATACCTATACCCGTTGGCCCTCACCCGACTGGTGGGATTATTCCACGGTGAAGCAGGATTGCGCCAAATGGCACCCGCAGTATTTCGTACTCAACAAGGGCGACCGGCTGGACAGAACGGCTCAACTCAAACCGATGATGTATATGCGAGGCATTCAGCAAACCTTCATTGATCTCGCCGCGAACCCCAAAATCGTTGAATGCATTCGCGACCACATCATCAACTATTTCGTAAACTACAACCCGAAAGTCTTCGAGGCAGGCGCTTCGGAAATGGACATGTTCATGATGGGCGACGATATGGGCGGCCAGCAAGGCCCTCTCGTCGGCCCTGACATGTGGAAGCGGTATTTTGCCGACGGGTTCAGGAAATACTGCGACATTGCCCACAAATACGGCCTGAAGGTAATGTTCCACACCTGTGGGGATGTCTACGCCCTCATCCCCCTGATGATTGAAAACGGCCTGGATTGCTTGCAGTCACTTCAACCTACGGCCACCAATATGGACATCAAACGATTGAAGAAAGAGTTCGGCAAACATCTTTCCTTCCAAGGCGGCATGGACATCCAGCAGGTGCTCCCCCTGGGGACCCGGGAGGATGTGAAAAAGATGGTGAAATACGCCGCAGACAATGCCAAGTCCGGAGGAGGCTATATTTTCGGAACTTCCCACAATATCCAGGCGGACACTGCCATTGAGAACGTGGCGGCCCTCTTCGAGGCCTATCACGAATACGGGGTCTATTAAGGGCCCTCTCAAGTGAGTCAGCGCCTCGCACTGAATGCGTTTCAATGCTGCCGACCCGGAGAGGAGAAGTGGAGATCGGATGGAGATCATCGGCGAAAAGATCAATACGACGAGAAAGGACGTGGGAAAGGCGTTTCGCGAACGGGATGCGGTTTTTATACAAGAGCTGGCCCGAAAGCAGGCTGAGGGGGGCGCCACTTATCTGGATGTGAATTCGGGGCTTGCCCTCTACCCCGAGGAAGAGACCGAGGATTTTGCCTGGCTGGTGCCCCTGATTCAGAAGGTTGTTGACCTTCCGCTCTGCATTGACTCCGGCCGCTCCAGGCCCATCGAGGCAGCCTTGAAGCTTCACAGGGGTAAGGCCATGATCAATTCGGTGAATGGAGAACCGGCCAAAATGGAGGAGATTTTCCCTTTGGTCAATAAGTATGGGTGCAAGGTGATCGCACTCACGTCGAGCAGTGAAGGCGGAATTCCTGCAACCAGCGAGGAACGCCTGAAGATAGCCGAAGACATCGCGACGGTGGCGCAGAAATATAGGGTTCCCTTGGAGGATATCTATTTCGATCCTCTTGTTATGACCCTCTCAACCCAGCACGGAAACGGGACCTTGTTCCTGGAAACCCTCCGTGGGATCAAGAAAAACCTTGGAGAGGCCAAGACCGTTTCCGGGTTGAGCAATATTTCGTTCGGCCTGCCCAAGCGGAAGCTCCTCAATCAGGCCTTTCTCCTGTTGGCGCTGGGATGCGGAATGGACGCGGCGATCCTCGACCCCACGGATAAGGCCCTCATGGCGATGATCAGCGCTGGGGAGGCGCTCATGGGCAAAGACCCTTTCTGCGCCAAGTATATCAGCGCCTTCAGGGAGGGAAAGCTTGACATATAGGTCTAAAAAGAAAAACAGAGAGAAAGGAGGTGTGAAGCTCACCCCGTCGATCGATTCGCGGTGGGGAATCCCCAGGAAACGGGGTGATTCTATCCCAAGGAGATGGATACCCAAAAACGACAGCAGGAAATATACTTTATAAAAGAAGGAGGATTATTATGCCAATAGACATGTCCACATTGAAACCGGAGGAACAGGCTCAATGGTCAGAATGGGAAAAGGGCTTTAACCGTTGGCGCAATCAGATCTTCATCGTTTTATGGATCACCTACGGCGCCTTCTATCTCTGCAGGGTCAATTTTTCAATCGCCATCCCGGGAATCATGAAAGAGACGGGCTGGACTAAAACGCAGTTGGGGGCGGTCGGCACCGCTCTCTTTTGGGCGTATGCCGTGGGGCAGTTTGTTCATGGCCAACTTGTAGAGCGCTTTTCATCGAAGCACTACCTCTTTATCGCCATCATGCTGTCCGCTTTGATGAATATCCTGGTGGGACCTGCCGTAGGACTGGGAATTCTTGCGGTAGGCGTGATCTGGTGCCTTAACGGCTTTTTCCAGGCGGGAGGTTGGTCCAACTGCATCAAAACGCTCTCCCAGTGGTTTCCTCCGAAAGCGAGGGGGAAACGCATGGGGTGGTACGGGGCGTGTTATCAACTTGGCAATACGCTTTCATGGCTCCTGGCGGGATACCTGATTGCCAACTATGGTTGGAGGTCGGGCTTCTGGGTTCCCGCCCTCATCTTTGCAGCGATTGGGTTCATCCCCCTCCTCCTTCTCAAAAACAGGCCGGAGGAGGTCAATCTCCCTGCAATCGAACTCTATGAACAGCACGGCGAGTTTGCCGGGATGACGGTGGAACAGATCAAGGCCAAGATCAAGCCGAAAAAGGAGTCGGAGGAGCATGCCGGGTTTGCCTTCACCATGAAACAGACCGTCGGAAACAAAAGGGTCTGGGCGGTTTCATGGTCGTTCTTCTTCGTCGACATCATCCGGTATGGCTTTCTCCTCTGGGCCCCAACCTATTTGTTTGAGGTCCAAAAGGCGGGCATCGACCAAACGGCCTATAAAGTCATTGCGATACCGCTTTTCGGCATCGCCGGGGCGATTTTTTCGGGTTGGGCGAGCGACCGGTTCTTCCAATCCCGCCGGGCGCCGATTGCGGCCCTGCTCATGGGGATATTGGGATTTTTGGCCATCTTCTTCTACTATGGCGTCCCCAAAGAGGCTTGGGTCCTGGGCTTCTTAACGCTGGGCGCGATCGGCTTCTGCGTCCTCGGCACCCAGGTCATCCTGATCGGGGCGGTGCCGATGGATTTTGGAACCCGAAAAGCCGCCGGTTCAGCCGCGGGTTTTATTGACTTCTTCGGCTACATCGGCGCCGGGATGGCCGGGGTCTTCACCGGCGTGCTGACCGATAATTGGGGATGGGCGTCCGCCTTCTGGTTCTGGATCATCTCGGCGTTCATTTCTTCCTCCATCCTGTTCGGGCTCTGGAAATACAAACCGGAGGCCGGGAAGTATCTCTAAATCAAAGCCGATTGGCAATCACAAAAGCAAGGGGGGGGGGATTTCCCCCCCTTTTACTTTTTTAAGCATCTATGGTAACGTTGCGCCCATCCATAGAAAGGATTGGATTGAATACGCTGAATCCTATGAGATCCATCCGCCAACTGGAATGCGCCATCGTGAAGGGAGATATTAATCGGGCAGCCGCTCTCACGGGAAAATGCCTCCGGGAAGGTCTGCATCCTTCTCTCATCATCGAGCAGGGCATCCTGCTCGCGATGGAGATCGTAGGTGAAAGATGGAAAACCAACGAATACTTTATCCCCAATATCCTGGTTTCGGCCATGGCGACGAAACTCTCCCTCAACACCCTCCACCCTGCCCTTATGACGCTGAGGCCCCGGTTTACGGGAAAGGCCGTCGCCGGAACCGTGAGGGGTGATGTCCACGATATCGGGAAGAATATCCTCCTGATGTTCATGGAGGCGAATGGCTTTGAGATCATCGATCTCGGGATCGATGTGGCTCCCGAACAGTTTGTCAAGGCGGTTAAAAAAGAAAAACCGGACCTTCTTCTGCTCTCCTGTCTCTACACCCTCACTATGCACTCCATGGAAGAGACGATCATCGCCTTGAAGAAAGCGGGGCTCAAGGGAAGCGTAAAAACCCTTATCGGAGGGGCCCCCATCACCAAAGAATTTGCCGATAGTATCGGAGCGGATGGATTCGGGATCGATGCAATGGATGGGGTTAAAAAAGCGAAGGAACTGTTAGCCGGAAAGAAAGGAGGGAGGAAGAGAGATGGCTTCGAATCACGAATCCCTTCATCAGAAACCCGACTCGGATCCTGCTGAGAAAAACGCGTTCTTTCGGATCCTCGGCTCTTTTCAGGAGGCGATGAAATTGCAGGTGCGTCTCTTCCCGCTGCAAGGAAAGGGAGAAATCAGCTCGATCGCCGGAGATGGCCATCCCTTCTGTGAAATCATCCGACGTTGTTCCCCGGGGAGGGCTAACTGTCTGAAAGACATCAATCGGGCCATCCAGATATCGATGAAAACAGGAGAGCCCTATATCTTTCAATGCCATACCGACATGATCGAATTCACGGCGGCCCTTCCCGACGGAGGAAAAAGCCTGTCTGCCTTTGTGTGCGGTCCGATTCTCTTGAGACATCTGACCCCCTCCATGGAACAGAGCATCCTCACCAAAGTGAAAAGCCTCTCCCTGGATGAAGCCTCCCTGATGCGAACCCTTCCGGAGATTCCCGTTTTTTCCGAGCGAAGGGTTCAGGCCGCCGCCGACCTCCTCTTCATGATTGCAAATTACTTCTCAAAAGTTGATTCCGTTTCCCAGCAAAAACAACACGAAATCACCTGGCAACAGGCTATTTTGGCAGAGGAACTTTTTTTAGGTAAACGGAGAAAATCGGACGATAAGGCTCTCACCCTCTCCCATCTTCAAACCAGAGGCGATCTTTATAAAGAAAGAGAGCTGATCGACCTCATTAAGATGGGCGATCGAAAGGGGGCAAAAAGCCTGCTGGACGAACTGCTTGGAACGACCCTGTTCCGGAGTCATGAGCATATCGGGATTCTAAAAGCCAGGGCCTTGGAGATCATCTTCATCATTGCCAGGGCTGCCGTGGAGGCAGGAGCGAACTTAGAAGAGATCCTCGGGTATAAGTATCAATATATTCAGAACCTGTCGCAGGATGATTCCCAGGAGACCCTCTATTACTTCCTCCGGAAGGCCTTTGACCAGCTCTTCGAATGCATATACCAGAACCGAAACATCCGGCACACCAGGGTTTTTGCAAAAGCAAAAGAATATATCTGGGGTAATTACAACCAGGACATCTCGCTGAAAAAAATGGCGGAGGCCGTGGGAATCAACCCCTTCTACCTCAGTCACCTATTTCGAAAAGAGATGGGGATCTCTTTTTTGGAATACCTGACCTCCGTAAGGTTATCGATAGCAAAAAAACTTCTGCAACAGACAAACTTGAGTATCATAGAGATCTGCCTTGAAGTCGGGTATCAGGATCCGAGCCACTTTGCCAAGATCTTCAAGAAAGAAGAAGGTATCCGTCCGACAGAATACCGAAAGAAACTGATCGAACAGAACATCGGCGGCAATGGCTAAAAGAACATCTCCTGTGTGAACTGCTCGCCCAGCCGGAGACGCAGGAATTTTTCCGATGCAGTCCTGACAGCGGGGATGAGAAGCCCCTGCTGACGAGCCATAATGCGGCCTGATAAAAGGGCTTGACAAAATGAAATGTTCATGGTGTCACTGCACGGCAAAAGGGATGAAAATCAAGCCGCCAATCCATCCCCACCCTGATCCTGCTCTCCCCTATGAAGGAGAGGGGAAAGTTTACTTTCTAAGCGCTTATCATTCTTAACCGTACAGCCTTTTATAGCGTCACCGCCGCGCTGCGTCTGTGGAAGGAGCTTTTGAAGGGTGTCTGATACGATAATCAGGTTTGATCGGGTGAGCAAGGTGTTTCCGGAAGGAACCCGGGCCGTCGATGATGTGAGCTTCGATATCTTCGACGGCGAATGTATCACCTTTGTGGGGCCCTCCGGATGCGGAAAAACGACCACGGTGAGGTTGCTCAACCGGCTGGTGGAGCCCACCGGGGGGAGCATCTGGCTCAACGGTCAGGACACGGCCAGGGCGGACGTGATCGCCCTGCGCCGCAGCATCGGCTATGTGATCCAGGACGTGGGTCTGTTCCCGCACATGACGGTGTCCCAGAACATCGCCCTTGTCCCCCGTCTCCAGGGGTGGCCCGAAAGGAAACGGAACGAGAGGACCGAGGAGCTTCTCCATCTCGTGGGGCTTGAACCTGCCGCATTCAGAAACCGCTATCCCAATCAGCTCTCAGGGGGACAGAAACAACGTGTCGGCGTGGCGAGAGGACTGGCCGCCGATCCGCCGGTGATCCTGATGGATGAACCTTTCGGCGCACTGGATCCGATCACCCGGGCTCAGTTGCAGGATGAGTTTCTGCGGCTCCGGAGGCGGCTCAAGAAGGTGATCCTTTTCGTGACCCATGATATGGATGAGGCGATCAAGTTAGGGGACCGCATCGCCATCATGCGCAACGGCAGGATCGTCCAGTTCGATACGCCGAGAAAGATCCTCCGGGAACCGGCCGATCCCTTTGTGCGGGACATGGTCGGCCGGGAAGGCGGTATCAAACTGATGAAACTGCTGCGGATCGCCGACATCATGGATCCGGCGGACGGCATGACGATCCCGGCGGATCGTCTTTCCGAGGCGGAACGCAGGATGGCGGAATCCGGGAAGGACATCCTGCTTGTCGTCGACAAAGAGGGGCGGTTTCAGGGCACGATCTCTTATGAGCAAGTGATGCGGGGCGGCCGTTCCGGCGATGTGGCGCTGCTCGACCGCGCCCTTCCTCCGGCGGAGACAACGGACGAGGTCGGTCACACCCTGGAGGCCATGCTGAGAAACAAAAGAGTCTGGCTGCCGGTTGTCGGTGAAGACCGGAAGCTCCGGGGCGTCGTGACGATGACCCATTTTGCCTGTTTTTTTACCGCCGGAGACGCCCCTTCTGGAGGAACGTCTTGAATGTAATCGAGTATTTCATCAAGAATATCGGACTCATTCTGAAGCTCACCATCGAGCATATCGAGATTACGCTGATCGCCGTCGCCATTTCGACGGTCATCGGCGTGGCCATCGGCATTTTCATCACCCGCCATCAGCGGGCAGCGGGCACCATTATCGGCATCGCCGGCATTCTCTACACGATTCCCAGCCTGGCCCTCTTCGGGATACTGATCCCTTTCATCGGCATCGGGCTCAAACCCACGCTGATCGCCCTGATCCTCTACAGCCAACTGGCACTGATCAGGAACACCTTCGTAGGCATCATTCATATCGATCCGTCCATCCGCGAGGCGGGAAAGGGGATGGGGATGAGCAACTGGCAGTTTCTGCGGATGGTGGAAATCCCCGTCGCCCTGCCCGTAATCATGGCCGGCATCCGGACGGCCGCCGTGATGAATATCGGCACGGCGACCATTGCGGCCTACATCGGCGCCGGCGGCCTGGGCTGGCTCATCTTCCGGGGGATCGCCAGCGTGAATTCGGACCAGATCATTGCCGGGGCGGTCCCGGTGATTCTGCTGGCGGTAGGGGTCGATTATCTATTCATTCTTCTGGAACGGGCGCTGACGCCGGCCGGTCTGCGCCACTGAACTGATTATGGATTTTATAATGTTCTGCATGGAAAAACGGGAAGTGCTTCTCTTCGCGACGCTGCGGCATATCGAGGTGAGCGCCATCGCCGTGGTCATTTCCGTGGTCGTGGCCGTACCCCTGGGGATTCTCATCACCCGATACCGCAAACTGGCCCACGTGGTGGTCAATTCGGCCAATATCGGCCAGACGATCCCCAGCCTTGCCATCCTGGGGCTCGTGATTCCCGTACTCGGGATCGGCCTGAAACCGGCCGTCTTCGCGATCGTCATCCGGGGGGTGCTTCCCATCCTCAACAACACTTATTCCGGCATCGTCAACGTCGACCGTTTCCTCATCGAGGCCGGCCGGGGGATGGGCATGAAGAACCGGGAAATCCTGACGCTGGTGGAGATTCCCCTTTCCTTTCCCGTCATCATGGCGGGGATCCGGACGGCGGCGGTCCTGAGCATCAGCGTGGCCGCCCTGGCGGCGCTGATCGGCGCCGGCGGTCTGGGGGATCTGATATTTCAGGGGATTGTCATGGCAGACCGTAACCTGCTGCTTGCCGGGTCCATCCCGACGGCGCTTCTGGCCGTGGGAACGGACGTCGGTCTGGGGTGGATGGAAAAAAGGGTGAAAAGGTTGGCAGCCAAAACAGTTATTTAAAAGGGGGGGGAATATGAAAGGGAAGAGAGGTCTTTTTTTTATACTGGTTCTGTCGTTGATTTTCATCATGGGCCTGCTGCCGCCGGCGGCGACGGCTCAGGAAAAAGTCGTGGTGGGGTCGAAGGGTTTCACGGAACAGGTGATTCTGGGCAACATGGTGAGCCTGCTGCTGGAAAGCAACGGCTTCAAAGTGGACCGGAAGATCGGGCTCGGCGGCACGGTCATCTGCCATGAGGCCCTTGTGAGGGGCGATATCAGTGTCTACGTGGAATATACGGGTACGGGCCTCACGACCATTTTGAAAAAACCCGTCCTGAAGGATCCCGAAGAGGTCTATCAGGTCGTCAAGAAGGATTACGAGGATAAGTTCAAACTCACCTGGCTCAAGCCCTGGGGTTTCAACAACACCTACTGCATCGTCATGCGGAAGGCCGACGCGGAACGCCTCAAGGTGAAGAAGGTCTCCGACCTGAAACCTCTGGCCGGAGACCTCGTCTTCGGCGCCACCATCGAATTTCTGGCGAGACCGGACGGCGTTCCCGGCCTGACGAAGCACTATGAGCTCAAGTTCAAGGATCAGAAGGGGATGGATCCGGGACTGGTGTACAAGGCCATTGCCGAGAAGCAGGTGGATGTGATCTCCGGCTTTGCCACGGACGGCCGCATCCCCGCCTTCAACCTGGTGGTTCTCGAGGACGATATGAAATTCTTCCCGCCCTATTTGGCCGCGCCGGTGGTGAGAATGGATCTGCTGACCAAGGCGCCGAAGGTGGCCGAGATATTGAACAGGCTGGCCGGAAAGATCAGCGACGACGCCATGGCGGCGCTCAACTCTGCGGTTGACGTGAAGAAGCAGGATGCCGAGACGGTGGCGAAGGACTTCCTGAAGGGCCAGGGTCTTGTCAAATAGCCTCATCCATTGTAAAAGTGACAGGCAGGCGGTTGAGACGATAGAAGTAGGGGGTGAGCCGCGGCAGCAGTTGCGCGGTGTCTGAAGTTCGGAAGTTGCGACGGGGCGACGAGAAGACCCTGTTGCGAAAACGATACTGCATCCCCGCCGGGGATGACATAAAAAGGGGGAGAAGACATGAAAAAGAAACACATCATATGTTTGGCAATGGCTGTATTTCTTATGGTCTGCTGGTCTGCCGCCGACGCCGCTCAGCCGAAGCTGGCCAAGGAACAGATCCTCAATATCGCCTTTGATGCGGGCGATCTCAAGACGCTCGATCCCCATCAGGCGGCCTCGACGAACGACCGCAGCGCCGTCGATCCCGTCCATAACGGCCTCGTGCGCTACCCGCCGGGGGATCAGGTCAAGCTGGAGCCGGATCTGGCGACGTCCTGGAAGGTCTCCAGCGATAAAAAGGTATGGACCTTCTCGCTCCGGAAGGGGGTCTATTTTCACCCTTTCCCCGGCTTTCCCAAAGGGTATGAACTGACCGCCGAAGATGTGGTCTATTCGCTCACGCGGGCCGCCGATCCGAAGCGGTCGTCCTACGCGGGAGAATATACCGGCATCAGCTTCGAGGCGGTGGATCCTTACACGGTGAAGATCACCATCGACAAACCGGTGTCGGAGCCTCTTTTCCTTGCGAAATTCGCCAGCTATGCCGGCGGCTTCATCGTCAGCAAGAAGGCGATCGAGACGAAGGGTGACGAGTGGATCAAGATCAATCCCGTGGGGACGGGCCCCTTTATGTTCGACTCCTATGAGCCCCGCCAGAAGATCGCCCTCAAGGCGAATCCGAAGTACTTCCGGGGCGCGCCGATCCTGAAGCAGGTCGTGATCCGGTTCATGCCGGCGGTGGCTTCCCGGGAATTCGGCCTCCGCACCGGCGAGCTGCATATCATCGAAGGACTCAAAGAGGACAAGTGGGCGGAAACAGTGGCCTCCTTTCCCGATGTGGTCGTAAAGACCTTCGGCCCCTGTGAAAGCCAGGTGCTCCATTTCAATATGGCCAAGCCGCCTTTTAACGACGTCCGCGTGCGCAAGGCCTTCTCCTATGCCGTCTCCCGCGAGGAAGTCGCCGCGTTCATGGGCAAAGGGCTTGCGGTGCCCATCTATTCGCCGGCCCAGGCACCGCCCGCACCAGGCGCCTTGACGAAGGAAGAGGCGCAGAAGGCCGGCGTCATCTACGAAAACAATATTGCCGAGGCAAAGAAGCTCCTGGCCGAAGCGGGCTATCCCGACGGCCTGAAGATCGAGGTGATCATCAGTGAGATGGCGAGCAGTTATCAGAAGCCGATGATCGCCATCCAGGCTCAGGTGAAGAAGGCGGGGATCGACATGGCGCTCAAGGTGGTGGACCACTCGTCGTTCCACAGCCTGATCCGCGACGACGCCAGCCCCATTGTTTATTACGCCTCCTGGCGTCCCAATGTGGATGTCTTCCTGACCCGTTTCTACCATTCCGACTCGGTGGTCAAGACGGGGAAGAAGCCGGATACCAACTTTACCCACTACGGCGCCGTGGACGCCGACGGCGACGGCAATGTGGATAGCATCGATGATCTGATCACAAAGGCCCGTTGGGAGCTCGATGCATCCAAGCAGGCGGCCATATGGCGCGAGGCGCAGATCCAGCTCCTCAAGCACGCGGCGGTCGTGCCGATCATCCGGCTGAAGTACAACTTTCCGATGAAATCCTACGTGGATCTGGGACATCCGCTCGAATTCAGTTGGGCGACCTATTCGCCACAGATTACGGAAAAGACGAGAATCCTGGCCAAATAAGGCAGCGGGCAATCGGGGTCAGGTCCTGCTTTGCAACGTGAGTCTGCAACGCAGGACCTGACCCCATAACCTCAACCGAAGGGTAGCCATTCATGTTCAGCTACGTCGCGCGCAGGATCCTCCAGAGCATTCCGATCCTGCTGATCGTCCTTACCCTGGTTTTTATCGTCGTCCGGGTGCTTCCCGGGGATCCCGCCGTAGCCGCCCTCGGTGATTACGCGAGCAAGGAAGCGGTGAACGCACTCCGGGAGAAGATGGGACTCAACGCGCCCCTGTGGCGTCAGTATCTGCAGTTCATCGGCGATATCGGCAGGGGCGATCTGGGGACATCGATCATCACCGGCTACCCGGTGGCGAAGCAGGTGGCGGCGGTCCTTCCGCACACGCTGCTCCTGACGATCAGCGCCATCATTCTGGGATATCTCATCGGCGTTCCCCTGGGAATCTCGGCGGCCGTACGAAGAAACAGTTTCGTCGACTATTTCAACCGGGTCTTTTCGCTGCTGGGTCTTTCCGTGCCCGCTTTTTATCTGGGCATTCTGCTCATCCTGCTTTTTTCGATCAAGATCCCCCTTTTCCCGGTCGTGGGGGCGGGCGAGTTTTCCAATCTGAAGGACTTGCTCCGCCATCTTTTTCTCCCGGCCCTGACCCTGGGACTGCTGATGACGGCCTACATCACCCGCATGTCCCGGTCGTCCATACTCAATATCCTCGGCGAGGATTACGTCCGCACGGCCCATGCCAAGGGCGTCGCGGAAAACCGCGTGCTCTACAAGCATGTCCTGAGGAATGCGCTCATCCCCATTGTGGCCCTGGGCGGACTTTATGCCGTGGTCCTCATCGGCTCTTCGGTGATGGTGGAGATCGTCTTTTCCCGGCCGGGGCTGGGCACCCTGCTGGTGGGGGCCATCAAGCAGCGGGACTATACAACCCTCCAGTCGGTCATGATAATCTACACGGTGATCGTGGTCCTCATCAATCTTCTGACGGATCTGATCTACGGGCTTGTCGATCCCCGGATCAAGTATGATTAATCTGCGGCCTCCTTTCCGGCATGGCGAAGGCCCGAGGGGGCAGGGCGCCGGCGGCGCAGGAGGGGTTCAGGAAACGGATTTTTTATGTCATTGATGGAAAACGTAAAGTCGCGGGAAATCTCGGAAGGAAGGCGGATGTGGACCGCCTTTCTGCGGAACCGGACCGCCCTGGCCGGCGGCGTGATCGCCGTCCTCGTTGTGTTCGTGGGGATCTTCGCGCCCTGGATCGCACCCTATGACCCGCTGGCCCAGGATTCCTACGTCCGTCTGGCCGATCGCAGCGCGAAGCACTGGCTGGGAACGGACGATTTCGGCCGGGACGTGCTGTCCCGGATCATCTGGGGGACGCGGATATCGCTAATCATCGGCGTCGCTTCGGTCGTTGCGGGTCTGATCGTCGGAACGCTCATGGGGATGATGGCCGGCTTCCTCCGGGGCAAGACGGAAACGGTCATCATGCGCTTTACCGATGTGATCATGTGCTTTCCCGATCTGATCCTGGCCATTGCGGTTACGGCGGCCCTGGGATCGAACCTGATCAACCTGATCCTGACGATTGCGCTCGTCATGACGCCCCGGTTTGCCCGCCTTTCCCACGGCCTCGTCCTGTCCCTGCGGGAGCGTGACTACGTTGTGGCGGCGCAGGCCATCGGCGCGGGCGTGCCGAGGATTCTCATCCGGCACATCTTTCCCAACATCTTCGGCGAGCTGCTTGTGGCGGGGACCCTCTGGATCGGAGTGGCCATCCGCCTGGAGGCGAACCTCGCCTTTATCGGCATGGGCGTTCAGCCGCCGACGCCGACCTGGGGGAACATGATCCGGGAGGGGGTCGATGTCCTGATCAACGCCCCCTGGATCTCGGTCTTCGCCGGCCTGAGCATCCTTATCACGATCCTCTCCTTCAACATGCTGGGGGACGGGGTGCGGGACATGGTCGACCCGCGTCTCCGGAGCGAGTGAAGGAAAGCGAGAGGGAATCATGACGCAAGACGGCAATGCCCGTGCGATAAGCTTTATTCATGGCCTGAAGCTGGCCGCCGTCCCGCCGGAGGCGGTGCAAAGGGTCAGGATCTGTCTGCTGGATCTCACAGGCGCCTGTCTGGCCGGGGCCGAGGCGAAAGGCGCCCGGATTCTCCTCGATTTTGCAATGGGTCAGATGAACGGCGCCGGGGAGGCCACCGTAATCCGCGCCGGGCGGAAACTCCCCTGTGCGGCGGCATCGCTGGTGAACGGTTTCATCGCCAACGCCCTCGATATCGACGACGGGTATCGACTCGTCAAGGGGCATCCCGGAGCGGCGGTCTTTCCCGCCCTCCTGGCCGCGGCGGAGCAAGCGGGCGCCACCGGGAAGGAATTCCTGGAGGCGCTTATCGTCGGTTACGAGGTAGCCATCCGGGCCGGCATGATCCTCCACGCACACTACGGTTTCTATCACGGTTCGGGCGCCTGGGGGGCCGTCGGCGCGGCGGCGGGCGTTGCCCGACTGCTTGGATTGTCGCCCGCTCAGACCGGCCACGCCCTCGGCATCGCCGAGTCCTATGCGCCGCTCATCCCGGAGATCCGCGCCGTGGAGACTCCCAGCATGGCGCCCAAGGACGGCGTCGCCTGGGGTGCGATGGTGGGAATGAGCGCCGCCCTGCTCGCCGGAAAAGGCTACACGGGCATTCCCAGCCTGCTGGGAGACAGAGAAAGAAATCATGACGTCTTCACCCTGGGGGAAGAGTACCGGATGATGGACCTCTATTTCAAACCCTACCCCTGCTGCCGGTGGGCCCATCCGGCGATCGACGGTCTCAAGAAGATCATGACCGAAGCCGGCCTGACGCGGGAACGGATCGCCGGGATCCGCATCCGGAGCTTTTCCGAAGCGGTTAAATTGTGTAGAATGCCTCCGACGACGATGGAGGAGGCCGAGTATAATGTCCTGTATCCCGTGGCCGTGACCGCCCTCTACGGGGAATTCACGCCGCAGCACCTCCGGGAGGAATATTTCCGGAGTCCCGAGGTCGGGGCCCTGATGGCGGTGATGGAGATTGCCGCCTGTTCCGAGATTCAGGAGCGGTTCCCGCGCCAGTGCCTCGCGGAAGTCCAGATCACAACGCGGGACGGCAGGACCGTGAGTTCCGGCCTCATGGCGGCGAAAGGCGACAGCGAAAATCCCCTCACGGACGAGGAACTGCGGGACAAGTTCCGCCTTCTCACCCGGGGAATAATCGATGAAGGAGAGATCCGGGAGATTCTGGATCTGGTGGAAAATTTCGAGGAGCGCAAAATCAGCGACCTGATGCTCTACCTTGCCTGAAGAAGAGGAGCGGCAGCATTCCGCTGCTTTCGTAAAAGTTGACGGGTCGCCGATTCTGACGACCTCGTAAAGAGTCATAAAAGCCTTGAACTGGGGACGGCTTCGTAAAAAGGCCGCAGGCAAGGCGTGCGAAGCCCGAGGAGTGAGGCGCCGGGGACATGTTCCGGAAGCCCAAAGGGATCGGAACGTGTCCCCGGAATGCGCCGCAACGACGAGGTATGAAGCGCAACGCAGCATCCGGACTTTTTATGTAGCCGTCAGGGAAGGAATGGGCCGCCGTTGGAGGACGGGACTGCTGCAGGAACGAAGAAGGGGTGGCGTCCCCCTACCGAGAAGAGAACGGGAGAAGAATCCGTGTCGCGCGAGATACTGCTGCAAATAAATAATTTAAAGACCTATTTTTACACCGACGGCGGCGTGGCCCGGGCCGTCGACGGCATGGATCTGACGGTCCGGCGGGGTGAAACCCTGGGCGTCATCGGCGAGTCCGGGTGCGGCAAGAGCGTCACGGCCCTTTCCGTCATGCAGCTTGTCGCCGCGCCGGCGGGGCGGATCGTGGAGGGGGAGATCCTCTTCGAAGGACAGGACCTCCTGAAGAAGAGGCGGGAGGAGATGCGCGCGATCCGGGGTAACGACATCTCCATGATCTTTCAAGAGCCCATGACGTCGCTCAATCCCGTCTTCACGATAGGCAATCAGATCATGGAGTCGATCTTTCTCCACCAGAAGCTGAACAGGAAGGGGGCAAGGGAGAAGGCGATCGAGATGATCCGGCTCATAGGCATTCCCTCGCCGGAGAAGCGGATCGACGATTATCCCCACCAGATGAGCGGCGGGATGCGGCAGCGGGCCATGATCGCCATGGCGCTCTCCTGCCGACCGAAGCTGCTGATCGCCGACGAACCCACGACGGCGCTCGATGTGACCATCCAGGCGCAGATCCTCCGCCTGATCCGGACGATCAAGGAAGAGATCGGCATGGCCGTCATGATGATCACCCACGATCTGGGCGTTATTGCGGAGGTTGCCGAGGATGTGGCGGTGGCCTATGCGGGGAAGGCGGTGGAATACGCGGATGTGCGGACGATCTTCCGTAACCCCTTGCATCCATACACGCGCGCCCTCTACAACTCGATTCCCCGGCTGACGGACACCCGGAAGAGGCGGCTGGAGGTGATCTCCGGCTCGGTGCCCAATCCCCTTTTTCCCCCGCCGGGGTGCAGATTTCATCCGCGCTGCGGCTACGCCCGCGACTTCTGCCGGTTGGAGGAGCCGGCCCTGGAGGACGCCGGGGCCGGCCATCGGGTTCGGTGTTTCATGTTCAACGACGAGAAAAGGGCCTTTTTTGCCTGAGGAGACAAGAGGAGCATAAAGTGCTGGAAGTTAGAAACCTGAAGAAACATTTTCCGATCCGGGGCGGAGTGCTTTCCCGGATCAGGGGGTACGTTCAGGCCGTGGACGGCGTCAGCTTCCGCATCAACCGGGGCGAGATCCTGGGGTTGGTCGGGGAGTCGGGCTGCGGAAAGACGACGGTTGGCCGGCTTGTCCTGAGGCTCCTGGAGCCGACGGCCGGGGAGATCCTCTTCGAAGGGGTTGATCTGGCGGGGCTTACGAAAGAGGAACTGCGCCGGAAAAAACGGGACATGCAGATCATCTTCCAGGACCCGTATTCCTCCCTGAATCCCCGGATGACGGCGGGGGACATCATCGGCGAGGCGCTCCAGATCCACGGCGTCGCCCGGGGCAAGGAGAAGACGGACCGCGTGAACGCCTTGCTGGAGACGGTGGGGATGGACCCCCGCTATGCGCAGAAGTATCCCCACGAGTTCAGCGGCGGGCAGCGGCAGCGGATCGGCGTCGCCCGCGCACTGGCCCTGAATCCAAAGCTGATCGTCTGCGACGAGCCTCTGTCGGCCCTCGATGTGTCGATTCAGGCCCAGGTGATCAACCTCCTGGAGGACCTGCAGGCCCGTTTCGGCCTCACCTATCTGTTCATTGCCCATGACCTGAGCGTCATCAGGCACATCTCCCACCGGGTCGCCGTCATGTACCTGGGAAAGATCGTGGAAACCGCCGGGACGGAGGAACTCTACTCCCATCCCCTCCATCCCTATACGGAGGCCCTCCTTTCCGCCGTGCCGGTGCCGGACCCGACGCTGGAGCGCAGGCAGATCATCCTGACGGGGGACGTCCCCAGCCCGATCAATCCCCCTTCCGGCTGCCGCTTCCGCACCCGCTGTCTGTATGCCAGGCCGGTCTGCGCCGAGCGGGAGCCGCCGCTCGTGGAGATGGCGACGGGGCATGAGGCGGCTTGTCATAAACTCGATACGACCCTGGCGGCTCACTGGCGTCAGTAGCCCCGGGGAAAAGGCGGCGAGCGGGCCGGGGGCGGGGACCCGCGTTTTCCCCCCGCACAGGAGGGGGCGGCAAAGAAAAAAGTTGGGAACCCGACGGGGGTTGATTTAGAAGTATCTGCCCGGTAATCCCGGAAGGAGAAAGACCATGGAGGCTTGGCGGGGAGGTCAGTATCAGCCCCTGGGGGAGCGGGACGTTGTCCATATCCATGAGGCCGCGCTTCGAGTCCTCGAGGAAACCGGCGTCAGGATCGGCCTGGAGGAGGCCCGGAACCTCTTCCGCAAACACGGGGCGCGAATCGACGGGGAGATCGTGAAAATACTCCCGTCCCTGGTGGAGGAGGCTCTGAGCGTTGCACCCCGGCAGTTCCTCATGGCGGGGCGGGAGGAGAGGCATGACCTGATCCTCGGCGACAAACGCGTCCATATGGGCACGGGCGGGGCGGCTCTGACCGTTCTCGATCTCGAAACGGGCGCGGCGAGACCGGGCACTCTCAAGGATATAGCGGGTATCGCCCGGCTTTGCGACGCCCTGGAGAATGTGCATTTTTATCTGCGGCCCTGCATCCCCCAGGATATTCCCAAGGAGGCCCTGGATATCAACCAGTTCTATGCCGCCCTCGCCAACACGACGAAGCACGTCATGGCCGCCGCCCAGTCCCCGGCGAACGCCCGCGAGATCATCGCGATGGCCGCCATGATCGCCGGCGGCCGCGAGGCCCTGATCCAAAGGCCCCTCATCTCCTTCGTGACGAGCTGGATGATCAGCCCGCTGCACTTTGCCGACGAGACCACCCGCGTCCTCCTGGAGGTGACCGCCAATAAGATCCCTGTCGCCCTCTCCGCGGCACCCATGGCGGGCTCCACGTCGCCGGTGACCTTGGCGGGGACGCTCGTTCAGGTGCATGCCGAGCAGCTCTCCGGGATCGGCCTGACCCAGTTCGCCCATCCGGGCGCGCCCGTCCTGTACGGGGCCATCCCCTCCATGGCCGACATGAAGTGGATGACGTACCTCGGCGGCGGTGTGGAATTCGGCCTGATGAATGCGGCCATCTCCCAGATGGCCCAGTATATAGGGGTTCCGAATTACAATTCGGCCGGTCTCACCGACGCCAAGATCCCCGACATCCAGTCCGGCTACGAGAAGGCCTTTTCGCTCTGCCTCTGTGCCCTGGCCGGGTCCAACTTCATCCACCACGCGGCGGGAATGCTCGAGTCGATGAAGGCCGTCGCCTATGAACAATATGTCATCGACAACGAAATCATCGGCATGGCGCTCCGTCTGCTGAAGGGCATCCGGATCGATGAAGAGACGCTGGGGCTGGACGCCATCCGCGAGGCGGGGCCGGGAGGAAACTACCTCTCCGCCCCGCATACGGTCCGGTTCATGCGCCAGGAGTATTTCCGGCCCTCCGTGGCCGACCGTCAGAACCGGGAAGCCTGGGAGGCCGCCGGTGCGCCGGACGGCCGGGAAAGGGCGCGCAGGCTGGCGAAAAGGATCCTGGAGACCCACCGGCCGGTGGCGATCGACCCGGCTGTTGACGGGGAGATCCGGAGGCGTTTCACCATCCTTATTGACAGATAAAAGACAGAAAGGAAGAGAAAAGAAGAGAAAGGAGAAGAGATGAAAGCGATACCCGGCGGTCAGTATCGGCCGCTCACCGAAGAAGGGATCCGCAGGATCCACGAATCCTCCCTGACGCTCCTGTCGGAGATCGGGGTCGAGGTCCACAGCCGGCTCGCCTTCGAGCTGTTCCGGCAGAGGGGTGCGACCTGTGATCCGGCCAAAAAGCTCGTGAAGATATCCCGGGCCATGGTCGAGGACGCCGTCGCCAAGGCCCCGAAGCGGGTGGTTCTGTGCGGCCGCGAAGAGAAACATGATCTTTACTGCGAGGGAAAGAACGTCCATATGGGTACGGGGGGTACGGTCCTCAACGTGATCGATCTGGAGACCGGCGTCAAGCGCCCCACGACGCTCAAGGATGTACGGGACATCGCCAGACTCTGCGACGCGCTGGAAAACGTCCATTTCATGGTCCTTCCCGTCTACCCCAACGACCTTCCCCCGGAAGATGTGGATCTCAACCGGTTCCACTCCTCCATCCTGAACTGCTCCAAGCACCTCATGGGCGGCGTCTATACGCTCAAGGGAACCCTCGATATCATCCGAATGGCGGAACGGATTGCGGGCTCTCCCCAGGCGCTCCGGGAAAGACCTTTTGTGTCGTTCATCACCTGCGTGGTTTCCCCCCTCAAGATCGACGACCTCTACGGCGACATCCTCTATCACATCGCAAAGGCCGGAATGCCGGTTGCGATTCCGGCTGAGCCC
>Ga0315275_10001772_pt1 | contig 19226 bp, 14 predicted proteins | sample YL17G03_0_MG_FD_205557 | JGI IMG/M metagenome (GOLD analysis project Ga0315275, IMG submission 205557) | Sediment microbial communities from Yellowstone Lake, YNP, Wyoming, USA - YL17G03_0 | ecosystem: Environmental > Aquatic > Freshwater > Lake > Sediment | place: USA: Wyoming | collected...
GAACCACGCATAACCGCCGCTCCTTTTGGAAGTATCTCCGATAACCCCGTCGGAATGACCTCGATGGATGTTTGAAAGACTACGTGAACACACAAAAAGCCGGTCGTCCCCGGGCACGGGGGGGGGGGAAAACGACCCCGCCGTCGCTGTTCATGCGTTAGTGCGTATTGCGCGGAGACTACGTTGGACGCTCCCTTTTCGGGGAAGTGTACTTTTTAGCATAAAAATAGGCCTCGTGCAACAGCTTTTTGGCTTCGGTGAGCGGGTCGCTCCCCGGACCCAGGGCGACGGTGACCCCGAAGGTGTTTCCTGACTTGAACAGCACTCGTCCCTCGAAAGTTTCCACCAGATGGGCGCAGAGGTGCGGGCGAAGCGATTTTCCCGGGAGGAAATCGGCTGCGACCCGCCCCGCCTGGAGCTGAACGAGACCGATCCCCAGGTGCTGGGCGCGAAGCTTCACACGCGTGAGTTCGATCAAGTGCATCCCCGCCGCCGGGAGATCCCCGAACCGGTCCTTCAATTCGCTCTCGAGCTCGTCCACCTCTTCGGGCGCCCCGAGACGAGCCAGTCGTTTGTAGATCGTCATTCGTTCATTTTGGTCCTCGACGTAGTCGTCGGGCAGAAAGCTCGGAAGCCTCGTTTCGATCCGGCATTGGGGTTTTTCGACCTCGGGTTCGCCCTTGAGCTTTTCGACGGCCTCTTTGAGCATTTTGCAGTACAGGTCGAACCCGACGGCGACGATCTGCCCGTGCTGTTCGACGCCGAGGACGTTCCCCGCCCCACGAATCTCCAGGTCGCGCATGGCGAGACGGTAGCCGCTCCCCAGCTCCTCGAACTCTTCCATCGCCTGGAGGCGTTTGCTCGCGGTTTCCGTGACCGAAAAGTTTCTCGGCACCAGGAGATACGCATATGCCTGCTGCTCTCTCCGCCCCACCCGCCCACGCAGCTGGTAGAGCTCGGCGAGGCCAAACCGGTCGGCTCGGTTGATGATGATCGTGTTCACGTTCGAAAAATCGAGACCCGATTCGATGATCGTCGTCGAGATCAACACATCGAACTCGTGGGCCAGAAAAGCGAGGATGACTCTCTCGAGCTCCTTTTCGGCCATCTGGCCGTGGGCCACGCCGAACCTCACCCCGGGGAGGAGCCGTTCGAGAAACGCCTGCATCGCGCGGATCGACTCCACACGGTTGTGGACGAGAAACACCTGTCCGCCGCGATGGACCTCTGCCGTGACCGCCTGCGATATCGTTTCTTCATCGAAGGGCAGGACTTCGGTCTTTACCGGGTGCCGGTTTCTCGGGGGGGTGTCGATGATCGAGAGCCGCCGGAGCCCCGAAAGTCCCATGTAGAGCGTCCGGGGAATCGGCGTCGCGGTCATCGAAAGAACATCGATGGTCCGTGTGATCCGTTTGATCTTCTCTTTGCTCCTGACGCCGAAGCGGTGTTCCTCGTCGATGATGAGAAGACCGATGTCGTGAAACCTCACATCGCTCGACAGCAGCCGGTGCGTGCCGATGACAATATCCACCCGTCCCTCCCCTATAGCGGCGACCACGTTCTTCTGCTCGGAGGGTGTCCGGAAACGGCTCAGCATCTCGATCGCGACGGGAAACGCGTTCATCCGCTCGCGAAATGTCTTGTAATGCTGGAACGCCAGAATCGTCGTCGGTACGAGAACGGCCACCTGTTTTCCTTGGCTCACCGCTTTGAACGCGGCGCGGATGGCAACCTCGGTTTTGCCAAACCCGACGTCACCGCACACGAGACGGTCCATCGGACGTGAGGATTCCATATCCCTTTTGATCTCTTCGGTAGCCTGGAGCTGGTGCGGCGTTTCCTCGAATGGAAACGACGCTTCGAGTTCTTTTTGCCACTGTGTGTCTGGCCCGAAAGAAACCCCCTCGGCAAGCTCGCGCGCGGCGTACACCTCGAGGAGATCCCGGGCGACGTCTTCGAGGGCTTTGCGTGTCTTTTCCTTGGTTCGCTGCCATCTGGCGCTCCCAAGGCGGTCGATGACCGGCGCGGCGCCTTCTCTTCCCACGTACTTTTCGACGAGCTGCATCTGCTCGAGGGGCACATATATCCGGTCGGTCCCCTGGTACCTGAGGTGGAGGCATTCGGTGTCGTGCCCGTCGACAACCACCTTTTCCAAACCCAGATAGCGGCCGATGCCGTAGTCGATGTGGACCACGTAGTCGCCGACCTGGAGATGGTCGGGCCGCCGGCTTTCCATCCGCCGGCCGGGGCGTCTCTGGGGCGGGCGGGGCAGACTGCGGTGAAAAATTTCGTGGTCGGTGAGGATCGCCACACCGATCGAATCCCAGACAAACCCAGAGGTGACCCACCCGACGGGAAGGTGGACGAGAGCTTCATCTTCTCCCAGCATGTCCGCGAGGCGCTCGCGCTGGGCCGGGCTCTCCGAGTAGATGAAAACATCGGCCCCTCGCCGTCTCAGGCTCCGGATCGCGCTGACAAGCGAGTCGAGCTTGCCCATGATCGCGGGGTGTGCCGACGTGCGGAAGTCGCGCCGGACCGTGCCACCCACCCCGCGGTCGGGAGGAGCCGGCGACGCCGCGTCCCCCGCCGCCTCCATCCCCGCGGACAGCTCCCAGAGATGAACGCTCGACACCCCGTACCTCGCGGTGAACTGGCGTTTATGGATATAGTGGTAGAGGCTCAAGACGGGGTTCTCTTCGCCCGTCCACTTTCCGGCGTGTGCGATCTCGTCCTCGAGCGCATCGAGCCCCCGCGCGAGCCCCTCCTCATCCCAAAAAAAGACGAGCGGCGGGTGTGAGAAAAAGTCAAGGAGCATCGCGTCGCTCCCCATTGCCGGGGCGTAGCGCCGGAGCAAATGGGAAAAAGGATGTTCCTCGATTTCGCGCCGTATCCTCTCGATCGTCCCGGCTTCGAAGCCCGCCGCGCGTAGATTTTGCGCCAGAGCGCCAAGCGAAGCGCCGTTCACGACGACACCCGTCGCGGCAAGAATGCGGACGGACTCGAGCGTCTCGAAGGATTTCTGTGATTCGATGTCGAACGCGCGGATCGATGTCACTTCATCGTCGGAAAGCTCGAGCCGGACCGGGTGATCCCAGGAGGGATCGTAGACATCGACGATGGCCCCCCGCACCGCGAACTGACCCGGCTCCTCGACGATAGACGTGCCCTCGTATCCCACGAGAACGAGATGCTCCCTGAGCTCCTCGAGATCCATTTTCGCGCCGAGACGAACGTCCCTCGTATGACGGCGAAATTGATCGACGGGAATCGTCTTCTCGAGAAAACCTAGAATGCTCGTGACCACGACGTCGACTTTTTCGTGGAGGATTTTGTTGAGGCAGGCGCTGCGTCTTCCGCGGACGGCGAGCTTTTCTTTGAGCTCGAACCGTTGGGGAAACGCGTCTCTCTCGGGGAAAAACTCGACACGTGCCGTGGAAACCGTCTTGAAGTCGGCAAAGACATCGCGGGCGGTCTCCTCGTCGGGGCAGCACACGACGACCGTCCGGTCCAGAGATACGCGGAGCGCCTCGACGACGAACGCGGGCGCAGACCCGCGGAGCCCCGAGATGTCCACACGCCGCACGCCGTCCCGCAGCGATCCGGTGAGTGCACGGACCTCATCGCTCCGGCGTACACGCTCGACGAGCGCGACCGCTCCTTCCCGCTCGATCTCTTCCTGCTGGCGGTTCGACATCGAGGCCCCTTCACGCCCTGCGGCCGAGAAACGCCTCGGCGGCGAGCGCCGCGACGGCGAGGAAAAACAGCACAGCGTAGATTTCGCGTCCCTGCCTCTCGCGGCGTATGTCACGAGCGAGGTTTCCAGAAGCCTCGACCACACGCGCGTCACCGAGCGTCGTTTTGTCGAGGGGGCGGGGGTTGAGGTTGGATTCACGCGTGTCCACGTTGACGCATGCTTCCGTGATTTGCGTGGTATCGGCAAGAAGCGTGTAGAACCCCACATCCCCCAGCCGTGAGACGATAGCTTTGATCTCTCCCTCTTTTGTTTCGGAGAAAACGGGCTTGATGTCACCCCTCGTCTCGGTTCGAACGCGCAGATCTCCCGTCTGAACGCTCCACTTCGGTGGGAGATCGAAGACGAGGTCGGTCCCGACGAGACACTCCTGACGAGGATCACTGCCTCCGGCACTCGCAAGATACGAGACCCCCGCGTGGATGAAGGGGAGGAACATGGGAGACAGGGGCAGGTTTCCTCCCGCCAAATCGGGTGACGCCGCCACCACGATGATCCGCCCCTCACCTCTCCGGCATTCCCAGACCCCGGGGCCGCCGTCGTCGAAGTAGGTGAGCACCGAATCGGTGGGGACGCCGGTCGCCCCGACGTACCGTGTGACACGGCTTTGAGAAAGAAGCTCGAGCTCTTCTTCGTTGAACATGCCGAAAACAGGGTGGTCGCTCGAAAAGGACACGAACTTTACGCCGTCTGTTTTTTCTTTGGCGGCCATTCTCTCGCAGCCAAGATACCGTCGAAACCGCTCTTCACGCCAGGCCGCGCGGGGATCGTCCCCCAAAAAAACCATCAACGCCCCGCCGCCATGGACGTACCGCTCGACGAGCTCGAACCGCCGTGGGTCCGCGCCTTCCGGGTCCGTCCAAACGGCGACTCCCTTGTCGGGGAGGTTCGCCACGGCGAGTGCGTTCTGGTCGACAACGTCGACGCTGAACTCGCCCTCGGACGAGCCGCGCGGGTTGAGGGCTTTCTCGACATAGAAGTAGGCCGCGGGCGTGTCCGGTTTTCCATCCTGCTCCCACTTCTTGCCGCGTATCAGGGTCACGGGGATCTGCTGAGAGACCTCGAGCACGAAGCCGCGGTCGTCGTCGATCGGGAGGCGGTCCCGGTCTTTTGCGACACGCCCCCGGTACGTCCCCCACTGGGCCATCGTAATGACAAAAGTGACCGTGGCCGAGGACGAGGGGGAGAGGTTGACGAGTTTTTCCGCTTTCCTCTTGCCGCCGATGGAGAGCTCCATCGGAAAGTCCGCGGAGCGTTCGCGCGAGTGGTTCGTCACGGCGACACCGACACGCACAGCTTCCCCCGGCCGGACGAGTTTGCGTGGAGTGAAGACACGATCGACACTCACGTTGTCTATGGCCCCGCGGTAGACGGGAAGAAGGATGAGCCTCGTATTCTCCGGGAGGTCGCCGGCAAGGACCGAATCGGCCGGCTCGCGGAAATCCGAGATCACGTAGATTTCCCTCGTGGCAGCTTCGGCGCCGCCGGTGAGCTCGAGGGCTGTCCCGATCGCGGCCGGTATGGCCGTCCCTTCGGCGGTGACCTCGAGTCCTTTGATCGCGGCCTTGACGACCTGCCGGTTTCGCGTCCCCGTTTCGAAGAGCACATCCGGGTGTGTGGAGAACGCCACGACGTTTACGACATCGTTTTCTCCGCACTCGTCGACGATCTGTCCGGCCAGGTTCTGCGCCCGTGTGAACACGGTGCCTTTCTCCTGTTCGGCCCCCATGCTGTAACTTACGTCGAGACAGACCACGACGTTCTTCGGGGCCCCGCCCGGGACGAGCAAACTTGCGTTCGACCGGAGGGTGGGTCTGGCGAAAGCGAGCACCAGAAACACGACGGCGAGCGTCCGGAGCAGCAGCACGATCCACCGGCGGAGGTTGATTTTGCTCATCCGCCGTTTGTTGAGCTCATCGATAAACTCGAGGGAGCTGAAACGGATCTTGCGCAGCCGCCGCCGGTTCAAGATGTGTATGACAACCGGAAGCGCTATCGCTCCGAGGGCGAAGAGAAACAACCCATTCAGAAAACCCAGACCGAACACGCCGTCCTCACCCCATACGCACGCGCTTGTTCAGATAGGCGGTGAGCGCCTGATCGAAAGGCGTGTGCGTGGAAAGCAGGTTGTAGTCGATCTGATGGGATTTGCACCCCCGGTCGAGCATCCTGATCCAGTCCCTGACGTTTTTCGAGTACTGCTCTTTGAGAAAAGCCGGTTCGACGCGGATTTTCTTCTCCGTCTCCATATCCTGGAACTCGACCTCGTCGCGGTAGTCGAGATCAATCTCCCGGGGGTCGAGAACGTGGAACACGATCACTTCGTGTCCGCGGTGACGGAAATGTTTGAGTCCCATGAGCACATCCTCGGGACGGTCCATGAGGTCGGAAATCAGCACCACCAGCCCCCGGCGCTTCACGCGTTCCGCCAGGTAGTGGAGCGTCGGGCTGATCCGCGTCTTCTCTCCCGGTGCGATCCGCTCCAATGTGCTCAAGAGATAGAAGAGGTGTTTTCTCGCCGAGCGGTGGGGGGTCAACGCACGTACCTTCTCATCGAAAAGACACAACCCCACGGCATCTTGTTGGTGGATCATGAGGTATGCGAGGCTCGCCCCGAGCAGCCCTCCATACGTGAGCTTGTCAACCCCGGTCTTCGGGGTTTGTGTGGCTTCCGGGGGCGCCGACGTGAACCCCATCGATCCGCTTTTGTCGAGGATGATGGTCGCCCGGAGGTTGGTCTCCTCTTCGAAGACCTTCATGTAGAACCGGTCCGTCTTCCCGTACACCTTCCAGTCGATGTGCCGCGTGTTGTCTCCCTGCATGTACTGGCGGTATTCGGCGAATTCGACCGAGAACCCGTGGTACGGGCTCCGGTGCATCCCGGCGATGTACCCCTCGACGATCAAACGGGCTTTGAGCTCCATGTTGGCGAGACGGCTCGCCACCACCGGGTCGAGAAACCTCGTGAACGCCTGTCGTTGTCTGCGGGCCACGAATACTGCCTCACGGGAGCGAGAAAGGGGGCGATCGGACGGTTATTCGTCGACTTCGCCGAGTACGATCCGTATGATCTCGTCCGTCGCCACGCCGTCAGCGTCGGCGTTGAAGTTTGTCACGATGCGGTGCCGGAGCACCGGCGGCGCGATCATACGGATGTCCTCACAGCTCGGTGTCGGTCGGCCATGCAGGATCGCGCGGACCTTGCTGCCCAGAACAAGATACTGACCCGCGCGCGGACCGGCCCCCCAGGCGACGTAGTCCTTGACGGCTTTGACCGAGCCGTCGCGTGTGGCTCGAACGATCCGTATCGCGTAGTTGAGCACATGGTTCGAAATGGGGACGGTTCTCACAAAATTCTGCATGTAGAGAATGTCTTCGGACTTGAGCACCGCGGATGCAGCCGCAGGGGGTCTCGAGGTCGTTGTCTCGACGATTTTGAGTTCTTCTTCTGCGGAAGGGTAGTCGACGTTGATGTGGAACATGAAACGGTCCAGCTGGGCCTCCGGGAGCGGATACGTTCCTTCTTGTTCGATGGGGTTTTGCGTGGCGAACACAAAAAACGGGAGCTCGAGTTTGAACGTCTCGCCGCCGGCCGTCACTTCGTGTTCCTGCATCGCCTGAAGAAGCGCCGCCTGTGTTTTCGGCGGCGTCCGGTTGATCTCGTCGGCGAGAATGACGTTCGCAAAGATCGGACCTTTGACAAACTTGAACGCCCGTTTCCCCGTACCCGCCTCCTCCTCGAGAATTTCCGTCCCCGTGATGTCCGAGGGCATGAGGTCCGGTGTGAACTGTATCCGTGAGAACTTGAGTTCGAGCGCCTCAGCCACGGTGGAAATGAGGAGCGTCTTCGCGAGACCCGGAACACCGACGACCAGACAATGTCCGCCGCAGAACAAAGCGATGAGAAGCTGTTCGATCACCGCGTCTTGCCCCACGATGACTTTGCCGATCTCGCGGCGAATATCATCCGCCGCCTGGCGGAACCGCACGATCTCTTGGATAGGCGTTGTGCTCTTGTGTTGTTCTGTCATTCAACCGTTTCCTTTGACGAGGGAGATGTGCGCATCGACAACAACAATGGACGATCGGGAGAGAGAAATTCCCCGGAATTATACCACTACCGCCATGAGATTGTTGCGGCGAAATGCGTGCTCGACGGATGGCTCCGCAAACATCCGCATCCGGCGTCGGTCGTCGGTGGGTGTTACCGGGAGATCTTCATTTTCTTTGAAATCAACCAATAATCCCCGCGGGATGCACCGGCATGTGAAGAGAGACACATTACTCGTTTTTCTTCCATGCGATAGGGTGGGCAACGGCGTCGTTTTTGTGGAAAACCGGTCGGCGGAGAGATTTCAAAAAAACCGCAACGTGTTATCACACAACAAAATGGCTGTTTTCCACAAAAGCCCGGATCTTATCAACACCCACCCCGTCACCTGTGGAAAAACCTCGGAATGGAAAAAGGGCCGCGAGCCTTTCGGCCCCCGGCCCTTTGTTGGCGATCGTCGCGTGACGGGGCTCTATTTCACAGTTACTTTTTCAGGTTCTCTTTTGATTTCTCTCTCTGCAACAGGCCTCTGGGCACCCGAAGGCGGCTGTCCCATCTTGCAGCTTCCCTCGAAGAACACACCCTCGTCGATGACCAGCCGAGCCGTCTGGATGTCCCCCTCCACGTGGGAACCCGTCTGAAGCTCGATCTTGTTGCTCGCGTGGATGTTTCCGAGGAGCTTCCCGCCGATGACGGCGTTCTTGACGTTTACGTTGGCTTTCACCACACCCGATTTGCCGATGATGAGGGTATCAGGGCATTTGATCTCGCCGTCGAAGTCTCCATCAATACGGATCGTCCCCTGAAGCTCGATGTTGCCTTTGACCTTGCACCCGGGGCCGAGGATCGAGTTGAGATTGCCTTCGCCGCCGCCGAGGTTATCAGGTTCCTTGCCGAACATGCGATCATCCTCCTCTTTAGGGTCTCTGGACAAGACGCACGGAGATTATACACGAATCCCCGTAGCGTGGAAGTTCAATTTTCGCTTGGTGTCTAACTGAGCAAGTATTTTCTCGGGTCCTCGGGCACACCGTTTTTCCTCACCTCGAAGTGAAGATGAGGTGCCGTGCTTTTGCCGGTGCTTCCGAGAAAAGCGATCGTCTGCCCCCGGCCGACCCGGTCACCGACGTTGACGAGGTTACGGGAGTTGTGTCCGTATACGGTGGTGATCCCGAAACCGTGATCGATGACGACCAGGTACCCGTACGTCTCGTCCCACCCGCTCGTCGTAACGACACCTTCAGCTGACGCTCGAACCGGCGTGTTTCGCTTGGCTGCAATATCCATGCCCGGGTGGTACTGTTCGTGTTTCTCGCCTCCGGTCACGCGAAACTCCCGCGTGACGTAACCTTTTAGGGGCCACATGGATGGGATAGCTTTTAACAACAGTTTCTGGTCCTCGTGAGCCGCCTCCCCGGGCTCGAAGGTCCCCGAAATGGCTGGAGAATTGGCGACCGGCGTCAAGTTAGCCACCAGCGAACTATCCGCGGCGGACAGCCCCACACCCAGCATGTTCTTTATTTGAATCCCCAGCGCCTGCGCACGCAGGAGCTCCGACCTCAGCGAATCGATCCGCGCGGTGCGATCGATGAGCCGAACGTTCTCCCGGGCGAGTTGATCCGCTTCGTGGGCTTTGACGAGCACACGGCCGTACGTGCCCACGAGCACCACCAACGTCAAGACGCACAGCACGATCAACACGAGAAAAGCGTATACGGCGATGTACGAGACCTTGAAGTTCCGCACGTTGGAGTCGTCGTGCGGGACAACGATGAGTGAAAGGTATTTCTTCATCACCGGGGAAGCGGCAGATTCATCAGCCCCGCCAGCCTTTCGAAGTCGTCGTGGCTGAAAAACTCTATGACGATTTTCCCCTTCCCCTTACGGCGTTCATCGACGGTCACGCGCGTCGAGAGGTGCTGAGAAAACGCGTTTTCGAGCAGCGTGATGTGCGCCGGCTTCTCTTTTTTCGCCCTCCGTGTGAGACGATCCGGTTTTCGGCCGCTGATCTCGGTCTCGACCATGCGGACAGCGAGCTGTTTCGCGACGATCCGGTTCGCCCACGCCAGTTGTTCGGCGCGTGTGGAAAGCGTGAGAAGTGCCCGCGCGTGTCCCTCGCTGAGCTTTTCTTCGATGAGAAGGGTGCGGATCTCTTCGGGCAACCCGAGAAGACGCAGCGTGTTGGCCACCGAGCTCCGGTCCTTGCCCACAAGGGCCGCCAGTTCCTGCTGCGACAACCCGAACTTATCGACGAGCGCCCGGTAACCCCCGGCGACTTCGATAGGGTTGAGATCTTCACGCTGAAGGTTCTCCACGAGGGCAAGCCGCAAGGTATCCACGTCCGCCACCGGCCGAACGATGGCCGGGATCGTGGGAACCCCCGCCAAACGGGCTGCCTGGAGCCGCCGTTCTCCCACGATGAGCTCGAAGTGGTCTCCTTTTTTTCGCACGACGACGGGCTGGAGCACACCGTCCGTTTTGATGCTATCGGCTAGCGACTGGATCCTCTCCTCGTCGAACCGCTTCCGCGGCTGCTGCGGGTTTGCCTTGATCCGGTCGATCGGGATGCGCGTCACCTTGTCGACATCGAGGCTCTCCATGAACCCTTGAGGAATAAGCGCATCGAGACCTTTACCCAACGCTTTCTTCGACACCGCTGATCACCTCTCTTGCCAGTTTGAGATAGGTTTGTGCGCCCTGCGATTGCGCATCGTAAAGAAGGATCGGTTTTCCAAAGCTCGGAGACTCGCCGAGCTTGACGTTTCGGGGGATGATCGTGTCGTACACCTTATCCCCGAAGAACGCCGTCGCCTCGTCGACGACCTGCCGGGCCAGGTTGAGACGACGATCGAACATGGTCAACAAGACGCCCTCGATTTCCAGGCCCGGGTTCAGGCGCGATTGTACAAGTTTAATGGTTTCAAGGAGTTGCCCTAGTCCCTCGAGGGCATAATACTCGCACTGGACGGGGATCAGGACCGAGTCCGCAGCAGCGAGCGTGTTCACCGTCAAGAGTCCTAAGCTTGGCGGGCAGTCGACAAAAATGAAATCGTAGTCGTCTTTCACGTATTCGAGAGCCCGCCGGAGTCTGAGTTCCCTGCCGTCGAGTGGGACGAGTTCGACCTCGGCTCCGGTAAGACGAGAGTTGGACGGCAGCAAGAAGAGATGAGGGAGTGCGGTCGGGAGAATCGCCTGCTCGATAACCGTCTCATCGAAAAGCACTTCGTACACGGTCACATCGAGTGCCCGTTTGTCGATTCCCAGTCCCGATCCCGCGTTCCCCTGGGGATCCATATCGATGAGGAGGGTCTTCTTTTCGGCGGCGGCCAGGCTCGCGCAAAGATTGATGGCGGTTGTGGTTTTCCCCACGCCCCCTTTTTGATTCGCAATTGCAACGATTTTTCCCATTCGTTTAACCGTCAGTGACGAGGTGGGGTTTTGGCGGCGTATCGATCTATTGCGGTGCCCTTGGTATTGAGACCTCACACGGGGGTGGGACCCGAAGGACTCCCTCGGCTACGTGCGCCACACCAGGCTGGTTGTTATAAGTCATTGTAATATAAATATTTATCACGGAACCGCAGAGAGCCACGGGTAGATCAGCACGCGGACCGCGATACCGGCTCCATCCTCCGAATCCCGTATCATCTGTTTGATGAGGAGCGAGTCAGATGCCGGGTTCGTGAACGGCGCTCCCCAGTAGTTCTGCTGGGCGTCGATGGTCTCCTGCGGACCACCGACTCCGAAGCTGTTCTCGAGTCTGATGTTATACCTTGGGCCGGCCTTTCCGAGTTCGTTCGAAAAGATCGAGTTGTCGTGGATCTCCGGATAAGAGGCTCTGACCAGTTGGATCCCGGGGAAACCGTTTCTCGAAATCTTGTTGTTGAGGATTTGAATTTCAGTTTTCCGGCTATAATCCGGAATGTCGATGTAAATCGCCGCCTGATCGGTGTACGGCGTCTGCCCGCTGATGTCTCCGTTGACCGCGAGGCTGTCGCCCGAGATCACCACGCTATCGGGCAGAGTGCTGGCCGCCGGACCGCCAATCCGAATGCCGCTCTTGACGTTGTTCGTGATCGCACTGTTCAGGACACGAAGATCCCCGGACGCTTGATAGAGCACCGCGAAGTTCGTAGAGAACATGACCCGACAGCCGTCGAGCCGGACCTCGGCGCCTCCGACGGCGTTGATAGCCTCCTTAGCATACAGGACGTCCGTGTGGGAGAGCTGAATCAACGGCACTGAACTGTTCGGACTGGCTGTAATTCCTAACCAGTAGCCAGGTTCCGGCGATCTTGTGTTGGGAAGGAAAATCACCGGAGCCTGTGATGTCCCGTTTGTTTGGAGTGTCCCCTGCACGTAGACTTCAAGATCCGTTTTGTCGAGAAGAAGTTCGGAGCCCGCTTCGACGGTCAAGCTCGCCGCGGGGTCGATCGCGAACCGGTTCTGGGCCGGCCGTATGATAAAGGGAGAATCGATCGCAAGCCACGTGATATTCGGGCCTTGAATTGGGTCACGCCTGACGGTGCCGACACGGATCGTCTCGACAAGAGTTGCCGTACCCCCTTTTCCATCCGTCGCCGTGACGGTGATGGTGTCCCGGCCGGTTGTGGTGGGGGTCCTCCATGTGATCGATGGACTACCCTGCTGCACGGGGTTGAGCGAACCGGAGGGTTGGCCGTTCCGTCTCACTTGCCAATTGACGGTCACGTTGTCCCCGTTGGGGTCCGTTGCATTCACCTTCAGTGTAACGTCCGAATTCTTCTCCACGGCCAGCGCATCGACCGCAAAGACGATTTCGGGAGGGTGGTTCTTGTCTGGGGCCACCCCTTCGTCCTTGGAGCATGCGGCGATCGATAGAAGCCCGGCGAAAAAGACAAACACGGTTATCCGCTTACAAAACCAGGAATTAAATGTGTCCATGATTCATCCTCGGGTTGGATCGTGGGGTCTTTCGCAACACTACTCGGAACATGCGTGAAAAATCAAGCGTTTTTCGTATGGAGGCGTGGGGTGCCCCAATCGTCCTCATGCCGACCGGTTGTTTCCAATTGTTTCACGTGAAACACTCCGGGAACCGATTGGAATATAAAAACTTGGTGTGAAACGATTCCTGGGGCCGCATGGTTGGGACAGCGCAACCGCTGGGCTTGACGCTCCCTGTCTCTCGTCGCCGTTGTCGAGATCTAGGCGGGTTCGGTGTTTTCTCCCGTGCTTTTGTAAAGCAGAAACCGTCCCTCGGCTGTGCCGCGCCGTGTCATTTCCTGAAGGCTCCGCCCGAGACGCTTGTCCGGAATTTCTTGGTCACGACCGCGCACGGCACAGAAGTACCCCGGCACTCGAAGAAGACGTTCGATCGGCGCGGCGACTTCCTCGGGGTTCGCCACCGCCATCATCACGGCGAGATCGAAAGCGTGTTCGTGGCTTTCGTATAGAGCAAACTCACGAAGATCCGCCGCCACCGCCGTCACACCGGCGAACCCCGCTCGCGCGATCACGCGTTCAAGAAAAGCGACTTTTCTCTCCTTGCGCTCGACAAGGACGAGGTCGAGCTCAGGCGCGAGCATCTTCCACACGAGCCCCGGGAACCCGGCTCCCGTGCCGATGTCCACGACCCGGCGGAGGTTCGCCGCCGCATGGTCTCCGGCCAAGGCCTCGCACACGAAATCCCACAGATGGATGCTCCGCTCGATGAGACGCGTGACCACCGATGGAGTTTCGCGCTTGGAGACGAGACCGATGTCGGGGTTCCACGTGAAAAGTTCTTCGACAAAGAGGTGAAGCGTCCGCACATCGAGACGGTGAGATGGTCCGGCCACGGCGGCCAGCACTTTGGAAACGTCATCAGCGGATGCGGTTGACATAGGCGACAGATTTGGAATCAGCGAGTTTCGACATGCGATGGCGCTCGAGGTGGACAACGAGTATGGAGAGGTCCGATGCCCTTACACCGGAGATCCGGGAGGCCTGCGCGATCGTCTCGGGGCGTTTTCTCGTGAGCTTCTGGCGCGCTTCGGTGCTGAGCCCCGCGATCGTCTCAAACCGGAAATCATCGGGGATCGTCTTGTTCTCCATGTCGCGGACCATCTGTACGTCGCGCTCTTGACGGTCGAGATACCCCATGTATTTGATCGAACATTCGACGTGATTGTCAATGTCTTCACAGAGATCCGCGTCCCAGTCCACGAACGGCTCAACATGATGGAAACGCACGTCCGGCCGACGGAGCACCTGGAGAAGCGATGATGGCTTGTTGACCGCCTCGAGCCCCATTGACGCGAAAACCTCGTTCCCCGTCTGTCCGGGGAAAGCGGTTTGCTCGAGACGCTCGACGACCCGCTTCACCCCGGCGACACGGCGCTGGACTTTTTCCCATGTTGTCTCCCCGACGAGCCCCCACCGAACACCGTAGCCCATGAGCCGTTCGTCCGCGTTGTCCTGCCGGAGCAGAAGGCGGAATTCCGCGCGCGACGTGAACATGCGATACGGCTCGTCAATATCTTTTGTGGTGAGATCATCGATCAGCACACCGATGTACGCTTCATCGCGTCTCAGCACAAACGGGGTCTCGCCCCTGAGCTTGAGAACCGCATTGATACCCGCCACAAACCCTTGGGCGGCCGCCTCTTCGTAGCCGGAGGTTCCATTGACCTGCCCCGCAAAATACAAACCCTCGACGTTCTTGGACTCGAGCGTTCGCTTGAGCTGATCGGGCGGGAAGAAGTCGTATTCGACCGCGTAGCCCGGCCGGCGCATGACGGCCGTATCGAGACCCGGTATCGATTGGAGCATCTTGAGTTGGACGTCAACCGGCATGCTGGTCGAGATGCCGTTCAAGTACAACTCCGGATGATTCCGCCCCTCCGGTTCGATGAACACTTGGTGGCGAACCTTCTCGGGAAAACGAACCACTTTGTCCTCGATGGACGGACAGTAGCGCGCGCCGACACCTGTGATGTCCCCGCGGTAAAGCGGCGACCGATCGAGCGCGCCTCTCAGGATCTCATGGGTTTTCTCGTTGGTGTGTGTGAGATAACAGAGCTCCTGCGGCTGACGGATCGCTGATGTCCGGTGCGAAAACGGCTGGGGCGGGTCATCTCCGGGCTGGGGCTCGAAACGGGAGAAATCGACCGAACACCGGAGGATTCTTGGGGGAGTGCCCGTCTTGAGACGTCCCAAACGAAACCCCGCGGCACGCAGCGACTCGGAGAGCCCGGCCGCTTGGGGTTCGCCCTCCCGTCCTCCCGCGATCTTGCGCTCTCCGATGTGCATCAGACCCCGAAGAAAAGTCCCTCCCGTGAGAACGCAGCACGTCGCGAGCACACGGCTGCCCCCCCGGAGTACAACTCCTTGGAAACGATAGTGTTCGGTCACCACATCCACCACCTCATCCTCGATCAAATCCAAATTTATCTGATTTTCGACGACATGTCGCATCAAGGTGCGGTATTCGAACTTGTCTACCTGGGCGCGGGGAGACCATACGGCCGGCCCTTTCGCGCGGTTGAGCATACGAAACTGTATACCGGTCACGTCCGTCGCACGTCCGATCTCGCCGCCGAGGGCGTCGACCTCCTTGACCAGATGCCCTTTTGCGAGACCCCCCACCGCGGGGTTGCACGGCATGTGACCGATGCGGTCTTTCATTAACGTGATGACCGCCGTCTTCGCCCCGCAGCGCGCCGCCACCAGAGCGGCTTCACACCCGGCGTGACCGCCGCCGATGACGATGATGTCGTACTGTCTGGTCATAGTGGAAAGGTTGAGCTCTGACCCGGATCTCCTGGACGCGCCGGATGAGCTCGGTCGTTCCGCCGGCGGTTCGTTCTCTGACAACATGGGACAGGGTCGCCGGCGGCGATCCATTGTCTCACATCACGATCACTTGCCGATACAAAACCGCGAGAAAATCGTGTCGAGCAGATCATCGGAGTACCGCTTGCCCGTCGCCGTTTCGTAGCACACGAGAACCTCACGTGTGTCGACCGCGAGAATTTCCAGAAGAGCGCGGTTCTCGAGACCCGACTCGAGCACACCGAGACGTTCGGCTGCCGCACCGAGGAGCGAGACAAGCCGGGCGTTGAGCACGATTCGTTCGCGCGCGATCCAATCGAGACCCTCTCGCCCGACGTCCGCTACAAACGCGCGCTCGATCTCCCGGGTTCCGTCACCGGTTTTTGCAGATGCAGGTATCACGCGAACACCGGGACAAACTGCACCCAACGCGTCTGGCGTCACACGAACCGGCAGATCCGTCTTATTCAGGACGACGATCGTCTTTTTCACATCGAGCCCCTCGAGACGGGCATGGACGTCGCCGGAGAGCGGCTCGGATGCATCCACAACAAAGAGGACCACATCCGCCTCGCCCACCGTCGACTCCGCAAGCGAGACGCCGATGCGTTCCACACGATCCGTCGTCCCGCGCAGCCCCGCGGTATCCTGGACAATGAACAACAACCCTTCCAGAACGATAGGTTCCCTGAGGACGTCCCTCGTCGTTCCGGGGACTTCGGTCACGATCGCCCGGTTCTCACCGATGATGCGGTTGAAGAGACTGCTCTTTCCCGAATTCACCGGCCCGGCAATCACGACACGGTACCCTTCACGGAACGGACGCGCAAGAGCCGACGACGAGAGGAGCTCTCCGAGACGCTCGCGGTGGCTTCGAACAAGCGCCAGGGTCGCTTTGTAGTCGATCGTGTCGATGCCTTCCTCGATAAAATCGATGTTGGCTTCGACGATCCCCAGGAGATCGAGGATCTCGCCGGCCAGATCGTTGATCCGGCCGGAAAGAGCCCCGACGAGCTGTTCGCGGGCCACTTTCTGTTGGAGCTCGCTCCGCGCGTGGATCAGGTCGGCTACCGCTTCCGCTTGTATGAGATCGAGTTTGCCGTTGAGAAACGCACGCTTTGTAAATTCGCCGGGGGTCGCGGGGCGGGCGCCTCGTTCGAACACCGCTTCGAGTATCCGCGAGACGAGGAGGGTGCTTCCGTGGCAGCTGATTTCGGCGGTGTCTTCACCCGTGTACGATTCGGGACCCCGCATGATGGCGCACACCGCTTCGTCGATCGCTTCCCCCGCGCTGCTGCACACGACCCCGTGATAGAGACGTCTGTGTTCCCAAACGCCGGGGTGGGGCGCACCGCTCATCGTCCGGAACAACGCGGAGAGGATCAAAAGGGTTTCGGCACCCGAGATTCGGATGACCGCAATCCCCGACTCTCCCGCGGGCGTAGAGAGCGCTGCGATCGTCTGGTCATGCTCGATCGACATGCGAGGAAGACACCCGGATTCGTCCGCTAGTTTTTGGGCTTGGCCGCGTTTTCGGAGTTCTCGCCCGTCTTCGGCGTGACGACGACCTTCCGGAGCAGCCCGTCACCGATCGTGTAGGTGGTCACGTCGCTCACCTCCGATATAGCGAGGTGGATGATCCGGCGATCGGAGGCGTTGAGCGGTTCGAAGTCGAACTCTTTCCCCGTCTGCCGAACTCGATCAGCAATTTTGCGGGCTCGTTCGACGAGGAGGCGGTGTTTTCGTTTGGTGTACCCACCGACATCGACCGTGATCTTGCTGTGTTGCCCGGTCCTGCCGGTGAAGAGGCGGTTTGCGACGTGCTGCAGAGAAGCCAGCGTCTCACCGCCCCGGCCGATCAGAAGACCATCCACCCCCGAAGAGTTGATATTGATGAAGGTCGTGTCGGGAAGCGTTTCAATCGTCAGTTCGTAATCGACTCCCATCAGGCCGAGCAGTTTCGCGAGGATCTCCTTGAGCGTGTCGACGTAGTCAGCCTCGCCTCTGGCTTCCCGAAGCGTCACGCGGATGCTGACCATTTTCGACCCGAAGAGACCACCCAAGAATCCCTTGTTCGCCCCGGGAAGGATTTCGATGTCCACGTCCTCCGGACGCGCGTTGAGCTGCCTTAGCGCCTTCTGAAGCGCCTGTTCGATGGTCTTGCCGGAGGTTTCGATGGAGTGCGTCATGAGTGCATACCTTTCCTTGGCTTCAACCCTGTCTTTGCTCGGTTGGGTTTCGATTTTTCCTATGATCGTCCGGATTTCATTGCGTTTTCGTTGGCCTTCAATCTCTCCGCTTTTTCAGCTCCCTTGTTTATGTAGTACTGCTGCGCGACGGAAAGCACTGTGTTGACGATCCAGTAGATCACCAGCCCGGAGGGCATTTTGTAGAAAAGAACGGTGAAGACGACCGGCAACATATACTGGAGCATCTTGGGCTGCGCCGCGGTCGCCTCGGACCCCGTGATGGAGCCCCCGATCTTGGATTGAAGGAGCATCCCCACTCCCATCAGAATGGGAAGAACGCTCACGGCATCGCCGATAAACGGCAGTGTCACGGGCAACTTGGACAGCACGTCCTGCTGCGAGAGGTCGTTGATCCATCCGGCGAAGGGCGCCTGGCGGAGTTCGATCGTGTTGCGGAGCACGTTGAAAAGCGCGATGAACACCGGCATTTGAAGAACCATGGGGAGACACCCTCCCAGCGGGTTCACCCCGCCTTCTTTGTAGAGCTTCATCGTTTCCTGGCTGAGTCTCTGCCGATCGTCTTTGTACTTTTCCTTGAGCGCCTGAAGCTTCGGTTGGAGCGCCTGCATTTCCCGCATGGATTTGAAGCTTTTGTGTGTGAGGCGGTAAAAAAGAACCTTTGTGAACACGGAGATAATGATGATCACGACACCGTAATTGGGGATGAACTTGTGGAGTTTCAGAAGGCTCCACAGGACCGCCCCGCTCACAGGCCGGAAATACTTGTGCCCCAGGTCGACGTTTTTTTCCAGACCGCGCCCCATCGCTTTGAGACCGTCGAAATCGATGGGTCCTAGATAGAGCTCGACGGTCTGATCCACGCGCCCCTGGCGCTCGGAGACGGGGAGCTCCATCCATGCGGTCATGAACCCGTCGGTCTTTCTCCCTTCGAGCCGCGCTTCGCCTCCCACGGGAGAGGGCACCATCAGCGCGACGGTGAAGTATTTCACCTGAAGCGCCACCCAGTGCACCATCCCCGAATGCTTTTCGTCGAAGTCTCCCCTTTTGATTCTGTAGTACTCGTCCCCAAGGCGAAGCGACGCTCGCAGTGCCATGTAGTCCTGCGCCACGTTGGTCTCGGTTGGGCGCAGACCCGGGCCAAGCTCCCACCTTACCGAGCGGACGAAGGAGAGTGGGGCCGTGCCGAACCGGATGCCGGAACGGACGACGTACGATTCGGGGGCAAAACGGTAGTATCGCTCGATCTGACGCCCATCCGGCCCCGACGCTCGGAATGTGAGCATTTTCTCGGGGCTCCCGGCATCGACGACGACGGTTGTCCCATCATCGAGGGGCGACGAAGCCCCCTCGGCGAAGGCATCGAAGGCCACGCCGGACAGTGAAAAAGCCCTCTCGTCTCCCACGAGGGTGACCCCGGCCA
>Ga0315275_10001773_pt1 | contig 19223 bp, 20 predicted proteins | sample YL17G03_0_MG_FD_205557 | JGI IMG/M metagenome (GOLD analysis project Ga0315275, IMG submission 205557) | Sediment microbial communities from Yellowstone Lake, YNP, Wyoming, USA - YL17G03_0 | ecosystem: Environmental > Aquatic > Freshwater > Lake > Sediment | place: USA: Wyoming | collected...
CTATGGGCTTGACCAGTGGGAAGCGCAAGAGGACTGAGAGGACCCGCCCGCCCTTGAGGCCAGGCAGAAGGGCCAGAAAAGCATCGAGTCCACGGATAATCTCTCCAGTAGGACGGACTAGGAAGGCGACGTTGGGGCGACCTGACCAATAGCCCTCCCCCAAGGCCTGCTTGGCCTCTTCGCTCTGATACGGAACCATCCGTATCGGCGTGGCATCAGCGTAAGCCCCCAGTCGTTCGAGGCCCTTCTTGGCTGTGACACAGAGGCGGCATTGGCCGTCGTAGACTAGAAGACAGGATTGAGACGCTCTCCCGGATGGATCCGCCATCGCCGTTATTCCTCGCGAACGCCCACTCACCGCTATCAGCACCCTATCAGACTGCAGAAAAACCATTTCAGCACAGCAGAACTTCGATAGCCTACACGCCTGGGACATGAGGACCACATCCTCGCAGGATGCTCAAAAAGCCCGTCCAGCAAGGCCGCAGGCGAGTCGAAACCGGAGGCGTACCCTTCGGATTTCGATGAGCCGAGAACGAAGCTGGCGGACTTTTGCAGCATCCTGCTAGCCCTGTTGCTGTGCGCAGCAGAGGAAGGTATCATCCCGTCCATGCGACATACCTGGACAATCATCGGCCTGCTCGCGGGGCTCTCTCTCATCGGAGCCACTACCACCCAGCTCATACCGGCTGCGACTGAGGCAGGCCGAATCGGATGGATGCTCTATCTGATCGCGGTCCCTGCCACCCTCGCGGGCCTCGTGTGGATCGGATGGACCTGGACCGCCATGGCCTGCGTCATCTATGGAACGGTGGGATTGGCCTTAGACCTTGCCACGGTCACGAGTATCCTGGGAGGACAGGGCGAAATTGGTGCCCTGTTCCTCTTCAGTACGATGAGCGGGATCGTGAACTTTTCGCTGATCCTGTTCGGCGGGCGCGCGTTTTTGCATTCATTCCTGGAGACCTCGCTTCCAGGATCCCATCCTCCCAGTCCTCCGTCCACTTCTTCATCCTCACAACCTTGATCCGTTCAAATCCAGCATCCACCAACCAAGCTTTCGTCTCGGCTGCCGAATAGGTATTGCCCCTCTCGGTGAATTGCAGCATCGAGACCGCGCAAAGACTCGCCTCTTCGGAACACAGACCTTCCCGGTCGTGGAGAAAAGCATCCTGAATCAGCAGTCGGCCTCCGGGATTCAATGAAGCCAAGGCCCGCCGAAATACCGCCTGGTTGTCTTGTGGCGAATAGATGTGGGGCACGTTCGAATACCAGATGACATCGTAGGTGCCTGGAATGGCGTCCGTCAGCGAGTCCAACGGGAGATAGGAGAGTCGGGCAGCAGCCTTGTGAGTCGCCGCAATCTCCTTCGCCACGCCGAGGGCGGCGGGACGGTCGCACACCGTGGCACGAAGCCGGGGATTCTTTGCGAGGAAGGCCATGGCATAGGTGCCGGGACCGCCACCAAGATCGAGCAGGGTCCGCGCGCCACGCAGGTTGATCTGGGCCGCAATCTTCGGAGCCGTTTCCAGGGTCCGGTGATGCATGGCCCACGTAAACCGCCGCCGATAGTCTGGCTCATCCGGCTCATCGTGATCGAGCGGCAGTCCCGTCTTCACCGACTCCAGCAGGCGGCCCCAATCAAACCAATGGCTCGTGATCAGTCGGAGATAGTCCCCCCGATAGGCTGGATGGTGTGCGTTCAACGCCGTGGCGCCCAATCGACTGTTCGTATAGGTCTCGCCATTTTTCTTCAGCAGGCCGGCCATCGCGAGACTCCGGCAGAGAATGGCTAATCCCCGCTCACTGACTTTCACCTCATGAGCCAGGGCGGGAATCATCCATGTCTCCGTACCGATGGCCGTACAGAGGTTCAGCTCAAGGGCTGCGATCAGGACCCGCGGTAACCGGTATGCCGTGATTGCATCGCGCAAGCCATCGACCAGGTGATCTTCCTGCTCACCTGGTCGCACCGATCGTCCGCACACACCAGCGCATCAGGTCCTGTACGGATATAGGATTCGTCACGTCCATGCTCCGTTCGAAGCGGACCGCCACGTACTCATCGTTCATCTCGGTCTGCTCAGAAAATCCTGATTTCAGTAGAATTGCACGATACTTTGAGACAGCAGGTTGGATATAGTATTTGGCCTGCTTTGCGATCTCGTCGGTGCCGAGATCCTCCGGCGTCCCATCAGAGAGAAGCGTCATCACATCGTCTAGCGCCATCCCATACTGGCACAGGAGCCTTCCGTCCGGCGTGAGTTCCAGCAGCCATCCATCGTGGCCAAGGTCCATCGCCATCGCACCACCGGGCTCCAACTCCACTAACCGGGGAAACACGGGGGCCAGCGAGGCCCTCAGAGCGGCCCAGGCCGTCGAGGCTTCGTTACTCATACGTGCGTCTTTCGATGGGGCGGTGCCCCATCCTGCCCGGCGAAGCTAGCACGCAGGGCTGCCAAACGTTGAATATTCTCTTCAAGTTTAGGCAACTGATATTTGCGATCCATATACACTACCAGTTCAAGGAGATCCGCCGCCTCACGCAGCTTGCCGGTCGCTTCATAACACTGAACCAACACATAGCGAGCGCCGCCCGTCCGTAACTCATCACGTGATCGCTCAGCAATAGACTGGCTAGTTTGGCAACAGGCGATGGCATCGTCGTAGCGCTGCTGCATCAAAAATGTTCGACCGATCATGCGCCAGGCATCGGCCACGCCACCCTGGTTCCCCAACCGCCGCATCAGGACCAGCGACTGTTCATAATATCCAATCGCCTGCTCGAACTCCTCGGTCTCGCGGGCGACCAAACCCAGATCCGAAAACAGCACCGCCTTGCCAGCCTCATCGTGCGTCTTACTCATGAGATCCAACGCTTCGAGATAGTAGGCCTTGGCCCGATCCCATTCGCCCGCATCGGCCCTGAGGTTCCCCAAATTGCCTAACGTCGTCCCGATCCCCCTCTCATCCCCGAGAATCTTCTGGAGTTCTAGCACCTCTTGATAGTGGGTCTGGGCCGATTCCCGACGCCCGCTAACCGCACAAATGTTCCCGAGGTTTCCCAATGTGGCCGCCAACGCCCGTTGGTCCCCGGTCAGCCGGTCACATTCCAACGCTTTTGCATAGCAGGTATAGGCATCGGTATAGAGCCCACGCGAAAAATGCTCGTTTCCCTGGCGATTGAGTTCTTCAGAGAGTCCGTTACGCAACGTCATGATGCGGACTGGAGCAACTGTTCAACCGCCTGCCTGGCACCGGTGAGAATGGAGGTCCCGTCGCCGACCAACAGACTATCGAAATTGTACTTGAGGAGACGACGCAGTCCATCTTGGGCCTTCGCCACGTCGGCATATTTTTCAGCGGGGAGCATACTGACGGAACCAGCAGGCTTCCCGATCAAGGCATCGCCGACAATCAACACACCCTTCCGCTGCTGAATGAACAAGGCTGATTCGCCGGGAGATTTCTGGTCTTTCAACTGAACCACCCAGATCCCGCCCGTGAGCAATTCTCCATCTTTAAACGTCTTGGTCGGCTTGAGATCCATCTGCGGCGCGTCCGCCTCCGGTACGTGTAACTGACAGCGGAACTCGTCCTGGAACTTCGCCGCTTCACGCGCATGGTCGAGATTCGTCACGATGATGTAATCGACGGGGCCGTTTCGGAGGATCACGGAACTCGCATCGCCTGTCATCGGCGGAGGGTCGATCAGAATCTTGTGTTCCCCGATCGTCAGGAAGAGCCCGTTGAAATCGAACTGCTTCTCCTCAGAGAACCAGGACCATTGCCAGATACCGGGAAGGATATTTTTCATGATACAACAGCGCGACGCGCGAGAATGGCGAGACATGTGAGACGCGCAGGGACAATCTTAATCATTTTGTACTTGTTCGCACTTCGCGCCCCTCCCGCTCGTCGCGCTGTCTCAGAGAGCTGCGACGGCGGCTTTCACGACTTTGGTGACTTTCGTCTGAATACTGGCTTCGTTGGGCAGATCGATGATGTCGTCTTCTGAAATCGTAATAAACTTTCGATTTGGCCCCTTCGTGAGGGAGATCAGAAACATACTATTCGAAGGCGTCATGGGGATAACGACCTGGACAGCTGCATCAGTCCCCTTCACCACCTCCAAGAACTTCCGTTTTCCCTCTTCCATCTCATCCATCGTCACCTTTCCTCTCTCTCTCGGAAGTCGCTATTTCATCTGCACCGCGGCTGAGGGATCCTCGTCTGTGCGCACCGAACGAGCACCGCTTTATCGTGCGCGTTGCGCGAGCAGCGGGATTCCTCAGCCGCGGTGCGCCTTACATCTTATTGCTTCCAATGGCCAATAGCTTTTCGACTTCCGCCACAATCACCTCTTCACCAGCCAGATCCATATTGCCGACACGCTGCCACCGGATCACACCCTGTTGATCGATCACATACACGTTGGGAATAAACTTCCCTCCGCCGTACAATTTATCCGTCACCTTGTTCAGATCTAGCAGATAGGGATAGGTGACCTTCACGGGAAAAGCGGACAAGAACTCGCCGACTTCTTTCTTCGAGTTACCGTTAGAATTAACGCCGAGCACGGCCACATCTTTGCCCTTCGTCATCTCGGAAACTTTTTGGAGCGTCGACCCCTGCATCATACAGGGGTCACAGATATGAAACAGTCCAAGCACCACGACCTTCCCCTTATAGGTATCCAACCCCACCGTCTCACCGGTGATGGCCGTCAACGTAAACGAGGGCGCCTTCTCGCCGACCTTGAAAAATCCAGCAGCAAGGACCAGATGGACCGCAAGAACAGGGACCAGCAGCGCACCGAGTATCAATAGCGTTCGTCTCATAAGAGCCTCCATTTCTTAAGAAGTGCTGAGTCCTCAGTGCTGAACTGGGATAGAATGTCCTCACCCAGCACTCAGCACACAACCCTCAGCACTTCCTGCGGTGTATCTTACCATGCAGATTTTTTCAGGGGCAATGGCGGCAGAGGCCCGCAGAGCAGGCACAATGCCAGAGTGAGTCACTCTTAGATGAAGGGAAGGATTACAGGCTGCTAAATAAAGTTCGTCCAGCAAGGCCGCTGGCGGAGCAAGAACCGGAGGCGTACCCTCGGGGTACGTAGAGGATTCTTGCGAGCTGAGCGCGCCGCTGGCGGACTTTTTCAGCAGCCTGCTAGATCGATGGGTCGAAAAGGCCAAGCTGCCATTCCTCAGCGCGGGTCAGAGGAATGGGGTAGCGTTCGGTAAAGCAGGCGTTGCAATACTGGCCCGGTATGCCAGGGGCGGCGTTCAGCATGCCATCGAGACTCAAATAGGCGAGGCTGTCGGCCGTGATGTATTTCCGAATCTCTTCGGTAGAGTGGTTGGAGGCGATCAGCTCCTTCCTGGTGGGCGTGTCAATGCCGTAGAAGCAGGGAGAGACGATCGGCGGCGAACTGATGCGCATGTGCACTTCTTTGGCCCCGGCATTGCGAAGCATCTTCACAATTTTACGGCTCGTCGTGCCCCGCACCAGCGAATCATCGACCACGACGACCCGCTTCCCCTCCAATACCTCCGGCACAGCATTGAGCTTCACCTTCACGCCGAAGTGCCGGATCGAGTGCTCCGGCTCAATGAACGTACGCCCGACATAGTGATTCCGGATCAGCCCGAGCTCGAACTGAATCCCCGCCCCCTCGGCATAGCCGAGCGCGGCAGGCACCCCGGAGTCCGGCACGGGAACGACGACGTCCGCAGACACCGCCGATTCCTTCGCCAACTGTCTGCCCAAGGCCTTGCGCGTGGCGTAGACCGCGTTCGCACCAAAGATCTTGCTGTCCGGCCTGGCAAAGTACACATATTCAAAGACGCACATAGCCGGATTGACCGGGGGAAACGGCTGATAACTTGTAACACCCTTGTCGTCCAACACGACCAATTCGCCAGGCTCGATCTCGCGGACGAGTTGAGCACCGAGCAGATCGAACGCACAGGTCTCTGACGCCACGAGATAGGTGTCGCCCAGCCGGCCAAGACAGAGCGGCCGAAACCCGTGAGGGTCGCGCACCGCAATTACCGCGGCGTCCGTCTGCAACACGACCGAGAAGGCCCCGCGAACCTGGCTCAAGGCATCGATGATGCGGGCCAGCAACGTATCGGCCCGCGAATGGGCGACCAGATGGATAATGACTTCGCTGTCCGATGTGGATTGGAAAATGGCGCCGTATGCTTCGAGCTCGTGACGCAGCACTTGCGCGTTGATGAGGTTCCCGTTATGGGCAAGCGCAAGATTCCCTAACGCAAAGTTGACCGAGAGCGGCTGGACGTTCTTGAGGTCGTTCCCCCCGGCCGTGGAGTAGCGATTATGGCCGATCGCCCTCGACCCGGTTAATTGGTCGAGTACATTCGGATTATAGATATCCGCGACAAGTCCCTTCCCCTTATGGGCATGAAACTGCTCGCCATCACCCGAGACGATCCCCGAGGCTTCCTGCCCGCGATGCTGGAGGGCATACAACCCAAGATACGTGAGGTTGGCCGCTTCCTTGTGACCATAAATGCCGAAGACGGCACATTCATCGTGGAACTTATCGGGAGAGATCAAATTGAGACGTGAGTCGTCAGTCGTGAGCGGTGAAACGATGGGAAATTCTTTCTTGGCTTGATGCGTATCCATGCTTGTATGTTTCACGCCTGGTTCAGCGTACGTTCGATTGAAAAGGCCCACCGGTCATGAAGTTGATCGACTGGGAGGTCGATGCGGCAGCCCTCGCTCCACTGGCCCTTCTCCAAATCGATAACAACACGATCGCCGCCCACCGTCCCGATCTTCATCGCAGGAACACCGGCAGCCCCTGCGCGGTTCAATACCTGCTCAGCCAACTCAGGTTTCACCGACAGGACTACTCGTGATTGGCTCTCACCGAACAGAAGCGCATCCCGCCGTAAGGTATCGAGGGCTAATGTTACCATAGCCCCTCGCCTGGTGTCCGGGGCCGAGATACAACATTCAGCCAAGGCGACGGACAAGCCACCATCTGAACAATCATGAGCAGATTGGACCATCCCCTCACGAATCACCGTCAACAGGAAGTCATGAAGCGACTTTTCCGCATCCAGGCTGAGGAGCGGCGGCGATCCCTGCTCCCGGTGATGGAGCACTTTCAGATATTCACTGCCGCCCAGGTCCTCTTTCGACTTGCCCAGGAGGAGAATCGCATCGCCGTCCTGCTTGAACCACTGCGTCATCGTCTGATCGACTGAATCGATCAGACCCACCATCCCCAACATCGGCGTGGGATAGATCGAGAGACCGTTGGTTTCATTGTAGAAGCTCACATTACCGCTGACGATGGGAACCTTGAAATGTTCGCAGGCGTCCTTTAGCCCCTCGATTGCCAACACAAACTGCCACATGATGTCGAGCCGCTCGGGGTTACCGAAGTTCAAACAGTCCGTAAGCCCGATCGGCTCTGCACCGGAGCAGACGAGATTCCTCGCCGCCTCGGCCACCGCAAGGCGAGCCCCTTCGTAGGGATGCAGCAAGCAGTAGCGGCTATTACAGTCCACCGTCATCGCGAGGGCTTTATTCGTCCCCTTGATCCGAACCACCGCCGCATCAGAGCCAGGTCGGACCATCGTGTTGGTCCGCACCATGTGGTCGTACTGTTCATAGACCCAGCGTTTGCTCGCAATCGTCGGCGACTCCAGCAACGACAACAGCGCCGAATTGGCATCCTTCACATCGGGAAGCGCATCATAGTTTAGGTTGGCCAGCATGTCCTGGTAGGCCGGCGGCGAATACGGGCGCTCGTAGCGTGGTCCGTCATCAGCCAGCGACTTCGCTGGAATCTCTGCCACCACCTTGCCCTGATCCCTCACGCGGAGGATGCCGTCACCCGTGACCCGTCCCACCACCGCCACATCAAGATCCCACTTCTTACAGATCCTGATGCATTCGTCTTCCTTGCCCGCCTGCGCCACCATCAGCATGCGTTCTTGCGATTCCGACAGCATCAATTCATAGGGCGTCATGCCAGGCTCACGCCGCGGCACATCGGTCAGGTCCAGATCGATTCCATTGCCGGCACGCGACGCCATTTCGCAGGACGAACTGGTCAACCCTGCCGCCCCCATGTCCTGGATACCAACGAGCAGATCGCCCGCCATCAGTTCCAGACAGGCTTCCAGCAACAGCTTCTCGGTAAAGGGATCGCCCACCTGCACCGTGGGCCGCTTCTGTTCCGACTGGTCGTCGAAGGAGTCGGACGCCATCGTCGCCCCGTGAATCCCGTCCCGTCCCGTCTTCGAGCCGAAGTAGATCACCGGATTGCCCACCCCTGCCGCTGTTCCAAGGAAGATCTTGTCCTTGTGTGCAATGCCGAGACAAAACACGTTCACGAGAGGATTCTGCGAGTAAATATCGTTGAAGACGATTTCGCCTCCGACTGTCGGCACGCCCATGCAGTTGCCATAACCCGCAATGCCGGCCACGACGCCCTTGACCAGATGCCGGTTCTTAGCATTGTCGAGCCCACCGAACCGAAGCGCATCGAGCAAGGCAATCGGACGCGCACCCATCGTAAAGATGTCTCGCAGAATCCCCCCCACCCCCGTCGCCGCACCTTGATAGGGCTCGATGAAGGAGGGATGGTTGTGCGACTCCATCTTGAACACCGCGCAGAGCCCATCGCCGATATCCACGGCACCGGCATTTTCCCCCGGCCCCTGGACCACCCGCGGCCCCGTCGTCGGCAGCTTCCTCAAATGCACGCGCGAACTCTTATAGGAACAATGCTCCGACCACATCACCGAGAACATGCCCAACTCGGTTATATTCGGTTCCCGCCCCAAAATCCCGACGATCTTCTGATACTCGTCGTCCGTCAGATTATGTTGCGCGATGAGGTCTTTGGTCATTGGCTGGCTCACAGGTCCCATAATTTAGACTTCACACTCACATGGTTACTTGGTGGAAACACAGATTTGCTCACTTGCAGGATCGACTCACGCTAGACAGACACCACTTTAGGTTGCATCTTCTTTCTATTCAGCGACTCCAGCATCGACAGGAAAATCAGCTTCCCGTCGTCATTCCCCAATACCGCTTCCGCGCAGCGCTCCGGATGCGGCATCATACCCAGCACATTGCCCCCGGCATTGATGATCCCGGCAATATTATCCAGTGAACCGTTCAGATTCGCTTCCGGCGTTACCTTGCCCTCCGGGGTGCAATAGCGGAGCACGATCTGCGCATTCGCTTGCATCGCCGCGAGCGTGACCGGATCGGTATAGTAATTCCCGTCTGCATGGGCGATCGGAATCTTGAGCACCTGACCAGACTGGCAGGCGCCGGTAAACGCTGTGGCCGCATTTTCGACCTTCACGTACAGGTCCTTGCAGATGAAATGCAGCGACTTGTTCCGGAGCATGGCCCCTGGCAGCAACCCGGCTTCGAGCAGAATCTGAAACCCGTTGCAGATGCCGAGCACCATGCCGCCGCCCTTCGCGAACTCCTTCACCGCCCCCATCACCGGCGAGAATCGCGCAATCGCACCAGTCCGCAAATAGTCGCCATAGGAAAACCCGCCCGGCAGGATAATCGCATCCAGCCCCGCCAGCAAGGTCTCCTTGTGCCAGATCATCTCCACAGACTGCCCCAGCACATCCTTAAAGATATGCTGACAGTCGTGATCGCAATTACTGCCGGGGAACACCACCACTCCAATTTTCATCGCAGCACCCCCATGATGTGTGATGCGTGATCAGTGATGGGGAAACAGGCGAGAGTCGGATTAGACTGTTTCTGCATTGACGCACTCTTGAACTCATCACCCATCACTCCTCACTGTAATTCGTAACGATATTCCTCGACGATCGTATTCGCCAACAACTTTTCGCACATGGCCTTCACCGCAGCATCGGCTTTGGCCTTATCCGTTTCATTCACATCCACTTCCATGTACTTCCCGACTCGTACATTGCTCGCATTCTTGAACCCCAGCGAATCGAGCGCATGCTCAATCGCCTTCCCTTGCGGATCGAGAATTCCCTGTTTGAGCGTCACATGAATCTTTGCCTTCACTGTCTTCCCCCTTAACTCTTTTTGTACCCCTCAATGAAGGGCGGCATGAATGCTCTCACGTGCGCGCATCGGACGAGCACCGTTATACCGTGCGCGTTCTGTGAGCACAGAGAGCGTTCGTGTCGCCCTTCTCCCTTCACTCTTGACTCCCCTGCTCTGATGCTTTTGTCTGTCTGTCTACGTATCTCCTGATCCAGAAAATCCCTGCGATCGTCCCGAACCCACCAAACACAAGCGCCACAAACGCCCAGCGCCATGGTGACTCGTTCAAGCGATAGGCCATCATGCCCACCACCGCCGCCCACACCACAATGGACGCCACCAACCCATAATTCATGAATAACCGCAGAAACCCCTTCACTTGTCCTCTTCTCTTTCCCTCTCTAGTGAGGGAAGGCCCCTAAAATCACTGGATGGATGCGGTGATCGGTCTCGGCTGCGCGCGTCCAACGAGGGCCTTCTCAGGCCGCGCGTTGCACGAGCAAAGAGACCGGTCACTGCATCTCCTCTCCCACCTAATCCCTCCCCCAAAGGAAGAATTTGGAAACTCCCGAGGGGACAGAGAGGTTGCCCTCAACTGCGCGCATCGAACGAGCACAGTTTCATCGTGCGCGTTCTGCGAGCAAAGAGGCCGGCCCCTCCGTCCCCTCATCCACAGACTCTCTTGAAAACTTCTTGATACGCCTCTTCAATTTTCCCCAAATCCTTCCGAAACCGATCCTTGTCCATCGACTCCTTCGTCGTCTGGTCCCAGAAACGGCAGGTGTCCGGCGAAATCTCATCCGCCAGGATCAGCTTGCCGTTGTGCATCCCAAACTCCAATTTGAAATCGACAAGGATCATCTGTCGTTCACGGAAGAACGGCTGGAGGACCCTATTCACTTGTAATGCGAGCCGCTTGATCTCCACCAATTGTTCCGGTGTCGCCAACTTCAGCAACCGAATATGCTCATCGGCGATGAGCGGGTCGCCCAGCGCATCGTTCTTGTAGTACCACTCCACGATGGCCGGCTCGATGGGATCACCCTCTTCCAACCCCAGCCGCTTCGCCAAACTGCCCGCCACGACGTTGCGGACCACCACTTCGACCTGCACGATCGTCACCTTCTTTGTGAGCAGTTCCCGATCGCTCAGCCGTTCGATAAAGTGAGTCGCCACACCGGCCTGCTCCAGCAACCGAAAGAGCCGCTCGGATATTTTATTATTGATGACGCCTTTCCCAACGATGGTCCCGCGCTTCTGCGCGTTGAACGCCGTCGCATCGTCCTTGAAGTACTGGACGACCTGATCCGGCTTGTCGGTCGCAAACACTTTCTTGGCCTTACCTTCGTAAAGTAATGTGCCTGTTGCCATACGTAGTCCTCAACTGCGATCACAGTTACTGAGCCAGCACCTCAATGATCTCGTCCAATGATCTGACCGTCCCCAGCAAGGTCGGGCGACCAAACCGCCGGCTATACCGATACTCCTTCACCTTCTCCAATGCCAGAATCAAGCTCTGAAAATCTTCCAGCCGTGACGTTTCAAAGTAGGTAATGAAGTCCAGATCGTCAAGGCCCGTTGCATGGTAGAGCTTCCGTTTGACTGTCTTGTTGTAGGGCAGCGCCGCTTCGGTATGTTCCTGCATCATTGCCGCGCGCTGCTCTTGCGAAAGGGACCACCAGTCCGCATCCTTCTGAATTGGAATCACGATCACATAGGGCTTGGGACCCGACTCGCTGGGAATCTTGAGGTCTGTCTTGAGGTTGTCCAGCATACCTGGCACATAGTTAGCCTTCTTCGTCAGGCCAGAAAAGACCGTGCTGCTGATCAGGTGCTTACCAAAAAGACTGCCCTGAAGATCCAGGAGAAACTGTTGGGTCTCGCGCAGCTCGACCGCGTGAACACGAAAGAGCAGGTCTGCGTGATCGGACAGGCCACGGAGAAGATAGACATCGATTGCCAACTTCCCCCGATGCTGCTCGACCACTCCCTTCAGGACAGTCAATTGCGCGATGCGCGCAGCCTGATCCTGTTTTGCCCAGTCCGTATCAAGACGGAAGGCGGCAAAGGTACCATAGACTCCCGGATCGGCCAGCAGCTTCTCACGGTCTGCGGCAACTGCGGCCATCGGCATACTGAGCCAGCTCACCCCTATGCATGTCCATAACAACCACGCGGCCGCGGCAGCACCCAGAGACATCCTCATCGTGCAATACCTCCACCAGTCCGGACGTACCTGTCCAGATATGATTGAAAGACATGAAACCTGCGTATGAAAGTTAGTAGAGCGGTTTCTTGAGCAGCAGCGCAATGAAGGATTTGCCGCCAGGATGTTGGCCCGTCAACGCTTGCAGCAACGTCCACCCGTTCCGTCCGTATGCATTGCTCTGAATTTCGAGTTGACCACGCGCGATTTCCAGGGCAGACGGATCCCCGCCCGCGGAGAATTCTGCCACGACGACTTTGTAATCCACGGCCCTGACCGCCGGTGTCCTTATAAATATCACGAAATGCAGAATGAGTCCGCCCATCCCAGGCTGTTGCGCCATGATCGCATCCCAGCCTTTCTGGCCCAATTCGTTGAGATCCTGCTCCCACTTGAACGGATCTCCCGGGAGCACGATGCTGAAACGTTCTCCCGTCGGCGGCACCTGCCCCAGCGCTGCCGACAACGAGAAACTGGAAAGGGCAATGACTAAAATAACCAGTCGCGTGAGCAGACGAGCCATAGGTGATGCTTCCCCTGAATTTGCACCATTTTACGCTCCGCCCACTCCCCATTGACTACCCCTCTTTGTGGTTAGATCGCGCCCCCGGCACATCGTCAAAGATAACCGACCCTTATTTATTTTGAGCGGACTCTAGCCCGTGTTGTCGATCCGAATACCCGCCTGAAAATCATGTCGAGATGGCGCAGATAATACTTCGGATCGAAACACGATTTAATCTCCGTTGCCGTGAGATGTTTCGCCACGAAGGGGTCCCTGCCAACTAATTCTTGTAACCCTCCCGCCCCATTCCAGGAGGCCATGGCATTGCGCTGGACAGCTTCATACGATTCCTTCCGCTGCGCACCCTTCTCGATGAGCAGCAGCAGCAGCCGTTGAGAATAGACCAGCCCCCCGGTGAGATCGAGGTTGCGTTTCATATTGGCGGGGTAGACCACCAGATGCTTGATGACGTCGGTGACCCGCGCCAACATATAATCGATCAGAATCGTGCTATCCGGCATGATCACGCGCTCGACGGACGAATGGCTGATGTCGCGCTCATGCCACAGCGTGACGTTCTCCATCGCCGCGAGGCTATTGCCCCGCACCACGCGCGCCAACCCACAGAGATTCTCCGAGGCGATCGGGTTCCGCTTGTGCGGCATCGCCGAGGACCCTTTCTGCCCTTCCGAAAAATACTCTTCCGCTTCCAACACCTCGGTCCGCTGCAAATGGCGAATCTCAGTCGCAAACTTTTCGATGCTGGCAGCTAACAGCGCCAACGCCGAGGCATAGGCCGCATGGCGATCACGCTGCACGATTTGATTGGAGACAGGGTCCGGCGTGAGCCCCAGCTTGGCGCACACGTACTCTTCCACTTCAGGCCCTTGATGCGCAAATGTTCCCATCGCACCGGAAAGCTTGCCCACCGCGATCTCCTGCCGAACGTGCGTCAGCCGCTCCCGATGCCGGCGGGCTTCTTCGTACCAAATGGCCAACTTGAAACCAAACGAGATCGGTTCGCCATGAATGCCGTGCGAACGGCCGACCATCACCGTGTCCTTGTACTTCAACGCCTGCTTCTTCAAGACGGCGATCAGCTCGTCAAGATCATCGATGATGAGATCGAGCGCCTCGGTCATCTGCACGGCCAAGGAGGTGTCCACAATATCCGACGAGGTCAGCCCCATGTGGAGGAACCGATGCTCAGGGCCGACCGATTCCACGAGTGATTCGAGAAAAGCGATCACATCGTGCTTCGTCACCTTCTCAATCCTGGCGATCCGCTTCACATCGATCGTGGCTTTCTTCCCAATACGAGCCGACGTGCCGCGCGGGACCTGGCCTGCTCGTTCGAACGCCGCGCAGGCGGCCAGCTCGACTTCAAGCCAGATCTCGTACTTACGTTTTAATTCCCAGATGGCTTTCATCTTGGGACGGGTATAGCGTTCAATCATAAATCCCTCGTCGTTCGTATCTCGGGAAGCGTCGCTCGCTAAATGAACCTACGAAGACTTCTTGCGAGATACGCTTCACGCTTCACGCTTCACGCTTCACGGCTCCTGCCTCGGCCCGTTTCGCGGCCAGCGTCAATTCCTTATTCAAGACCTGATCCAGAACACCGTTCACGAACTTCGATGCTTCGTCGTCGCCGAAACTTTTCGCCAATTCGATGGCTTCATTCACCGTCACCTTGGCCGGCACATCATCCATCCACAACAGCTCATAAACGCCAGCTCGCAGGATATTGCGGTCCAAAATCGGCATGCGACTGATTTTCCAATTGGTGGCGTATTTACTGATGAGAGCATCAAGCTCTTGCTTCTGCTCCAACACTCCAGCCACGAGTCGTTCGGCAAAGGCCCTCGCCTCATCCGTGGCCTCGTTCTCCTTCCAGAACACGTCTAACCACAGGCCCGGCCTGCCGTGAATATCGTATTGAAACAGAATCTGGAGCGCGCGCTCCCTGGCTTGATGGCGTGATCCCATGGCTAGGCCCTGCGCTTTCGCGGCGCCCGCTTCTTGGCTTTCTGAACTCGCGGGACTGCAGCATCAGGCTGAGTCTCCTCACCCACCCGTAATAGGTGCATGACCGTCGCCATTTCGATCGCGGACCTGGCCGCTTCTCCACCACGGTTGAACTTAGCCGGATCAGACCGCTCAATGGCCTGCGCGATCGTGTGCGTCGTCAGCACGCCGAAGATGATCGGCACGTCGGCATCCAGTGCCGCCTGCCCAATCCCACGGCTAGCCTCCGCACTGATGTAATCGAAATGTGGCGTGTCGCCACGAATGACCGCCCCGAGACAAATCACCACATTGAACTGGTTCGTCCGCGCCATCGTCCGAGCCACCAGGGGAATCTCGAACGCCCCCGGCACCCGCACCACCTCGATGTCGTCGGTCTTAACCCCGTGTTTAGTCAGCCCCTCGACGCAGGAACTCAACAGCTTACTCGTGACGAACTTATTGAACTTCGCGACGACAATCCCGAACCGCAACCCTGTCGCATCCTGAGAGCCTTTTCGAAGCTTCATGTATCAATTCTTTCCATACGGGCTACGATCCAGACACAAAAGCTACCTTTGCCGCCTTACTGAACCACGAATACAGGCCGCTCAAAATGGTCATCCAGCGAGGCCGCGGTGGAGAAACGACCGGAGGCGTACCCTCTGGGGTTCGTTGAGGATCGTTTCGAGTCGAGAACGAAGCTGGGGGCCATTTTCAGCAGCCGTTATACCTTTTTAAGAATGTGCCCCATCTTATTTTTTTTCGTTCGCAGATACTTCACATTCGCCGCACGCGGCTGAATCTCGATCGACACACGCTCAACCACCTGCAGCCCATAGCCCTCGATACCGACGATCTTGCGGGGATTGTTTGTGATGAGCTTAATCTGATGCAGCCCGAGATTGACGAGAATCTGGGCCCCCACGCCGTAATCGCGCAGGTCCGCCTTAAATCCCAACTGCAAATTCGCCTCGACTGTGTCACACCCCTGATCTTGCAATCCATAGGCCCTGATCTTGTTGAGCAGGCCAATACCGCGGCCTTCTTGATTCAGGTAGAGCAGGACCCCGCGCCCTTCCTTTTGAATCACTTCCATCGCCTTATGGAGTTGGTCTCGACAGTCGCAGCGCAACGATCCCAGAGCGTCGGCCGTCAAACAACCCGAGTGCACCCGCACCAGGGTGGGATCGCCCCCCTCCACGCGCCCTTTCACCAGGGCAATGTGCGTGATGCCGTCCACTTCGTTTTCGAACGCCACCGCCTCGAAATCACCAAACATCGTCGGCAGCCGCGCACTGGCCATCCGCCGCACAAAGGTCTCGCGCTGCATGCGATATTCGATGAGCGCCTTGATCGTGACCATCTTCAGCTTGTGCACTTTGGCAAATTTCGTCAGCTCCGGCACGCGCGCCATGGTGCCGTCCTCGTTCATGATTTCGCAGATCACGCCGGCAGGAGCGAGCCCGGCCAACCGCGACAGATCGACGGAGCCTTCGGTCTGCCCCGCGCGCTTCAACACACCGCCTTGCTGCGCCTTCAAGGGGAAAATATGGCCGGGCCGCGCCAGGTCGCTGGGCTTGGACTTCGGATCGATCGCCACATGAATCGTCGTGGCCCGATCCGCCGCAGAGATTCCCGTCGAAATGTCTTTCCGCGCATCGATGGACACGGTGAAGGCCGTGCCAAAGGTGGCCGTGTTCTCAACCGCCTGCTGAGGAAGATGGAGTTCTTCGACTCGCTGAGGAGTCAGGGCAAGACAGATCAACCCACGGGCATGTTTGGCCATGAAATTGACGGCCTGAGGCGTGACGTGTTCGGCGGCAATGACGAGATCACCTTCGTTCTCACGATCTTCATCATCGACGAGGATGATGAACTTTCCCTTCTTGATGTCCCTGATTGCGTCTTCGATGTTGTGGAATGGTGTGGCCATAGTGTTACTGGTGAATATTCATTGGTGCATGTTCAATGGAGGATCAATTTATCATTTAACATTACACATTTAACATGGTTTTTTTGGCCCCTCACTGTCAACGGGAATAACGGCCCGGTCCATTCATGGAATTGATGAGTCGCCGTGCGCGTCGTTGTGCCAACAACACTGTGCCCCAGGCAATGCCCGTAGCCAAGGCAAACACCCACAACCCGGTTCGATAGGAACCGGTCACCTCTTTGAGCGTCCCCAACCAGAGGGGCAAGAGAAAGCCTCCGATCCCGCCGGCCGCCCCCACGACACCTAACGCGAGCCCAATCTGTTTGGGGAACCACTCCGAGGCCAGTTGCAGAATCACGCCGTTACCGACCCCCATGGCTCCCACGGCCGCCACGATCAGCACAACGGCGACGCTGACATCGGTGACTTCACCAAGCGCCGCGACGATCCCCACGACCAGAGGCAATGCCAACATGAGCGTTCGCAGACCACCAATCCGGTCGGCCGCGTGACCTCCAAACGGACGGATGAGACTGCCCACCAACCCACACAAGGCTGCAATCGAGCCGGCGGCGATGCCGTCCACGTGATACTGCTCGTGGAAGAAGAGCGGAAGAATGCTGCAGAACCCGATGAACCCGCCAAACGTCACCGCATAGAGGCCGCAGAGCCAATAGGCCTTCGGCTGCCGAATCATCACCGCCACACTGTGCCACCAATGCCTATCGCGCTCGGCTCGCCGGCTCTGTCGATCGTCACGCACGAGGAGCACAAAGACCGCTAAGGTAAGGACAATCGGCAACACCATCCACCCGAAGACGTCGTGCCATCCGCCCGTGGCCGCAATGCGTGGCGCAAAAAAGAGAATCAGCACGGTGCCAACATTGCCCGACGCGACAATTCCCAGCACCAATCCTTGATGGGCGGCTGGATAGGTACGGCCTGCCAGCGGCAAGGTCACCGCGAAGCTCGCCCCCCCGATACCGAGCAAGAACGCAACGAGCAACAGCTCGACATAACAATGGACGCCCAGCCACCCCCATAAGACGACCGCCAACTCGCACACTAGAATGAGCGTCCCCGTTGGTTTCGCCCCATACCAATCGCTACTCCACCCCGCAACGACGCGAAGTAACGCGCCGCTCAGCAGCGGGAGCGACACCAGGAGAGCCGTATCGGTTTGGCTGAGGTGGAGGTCCTGCGCGAGGAACAGACTCAACGCCCCCATCAGTAGCCACACCATAAAACTGACGGCAAGGTGGAGCCAGACGCCAATCACGCTCGGCCAATGCCCACGTGTCAACGCAAGAAATATTTCCGTCATCACATTCGCCGATCTCCCATCTAAAGAGCCGATCACTATATGGGACCGAGTTTCTTTCGCGCAAGGGAACACTCCCGCAGGATATCCTAGCGAGACTGGGGGGACGAGTTGATCTGGTTTAACTGGTTTGTTTTGTTCATCTGATTAGTCTAGTTCACCCAAACAAGCCAGACAGACCAAATAAATAAGAGGAACCAGCCGGTTCTAGCGCGTCTCGGGCCACGGTCTATGAACCTGGCGGACTTTTTCAGCACCCTGCTAGAGGTTCTTATGATAATCTCGACCGCCATGAGTCCGCGCAACAAGGATCTCGACGAAGAACCGATCGAACCGGAGGTTTTAGACCCGTCCGAGGAGGAGATCGCCGAGATCAATCCACCACCTGAACCGTCTCACGGCGCAGCATCGGACGGTCAGCAGGCCTCCGATATCACAGCCGTGGCGCCGGTCACGGCACTCCAGCAATACCTGGCCGAAGTCCGGCGCTACCCCTACCTCTCCAAAGAAGAAGAGCTGCGCCTGTTCCATGAATATCGAACACACGGGGACCGCGACGCCGCCGTGAAGCTCATCATGGCCAACCTGCGCGTGTCCCTGTCGATTGCCGCCGAGTACCTCCACACCGGCGCCGACCACATGGACCTCATTCAAGAGGGCAATGTCGGGTTGATGCATGCCATCAAGAAGTTCGACCCGTCGAAAAACGTGCGGTTTTATGCCTATGCCGCCTGGTGGTCTCGAGCCTATATCCTTCGCTATTTGCTGAACACCTACAGGCTGGTCAAAATCGGGACGACCCAAGATCAACGGAAGCTGTTCTACAACCTCAAAAAGGAGAAGGCCAAGCTTGAACGGGAAGGCTTCGCTCCAGACACGAAACTCCTCGCCGACCGCTTGAACGTGCGGGAGCGTGACGTCATCGAGATGGGCCAGCGGCTGGGCAACTGGGAACTCTCTCTGGACCAACCACTCGGCGAGGACCAGGAAGGCAGCCTGCTGGATGTCCTCCCCTCCCAGCAGATTCCGGCGGACGAACAGATCGCACAAGACCAATTAAAAACGCTCTTCCGTGCCAAACTGGCGGAATTCATCAAGGCACTTGACGAACGGGACGAAGACATCCTGCGGAACCGGATTCTCTCAGAGACCCCTCTCACCCTGGAGGACCTCGGCGCCAAATATCACATCACCAAAGAGCGAA
>Ga0315275_10001774_pt1 | contig 19221 bp, 12 predicted proteins | sample YL17G03_0_MG_FD_205557 | JGI IMG/M metagenome (GOLD analysis project Ga0315275, IMG submission 205557) | Sediment microbial communities from Yellowstone Lake, YNP, Wyoming, USA - YL17G03_0 | ecosystem: Environmental > Aquatic > Freshwater > Lake > Sediment | place: USA: Wyoming | collected...
CGCCCTACATCAAGCGGGATGACGACCCCGCCCTGGCGAAGGAGGACCGCTTGCGCTATCAGACGGTCTATGCCCGCGTCAACGGCGCGGTGGCGGCGCCTACCGCCGGGCTGCACTTTACCGAGTCCCTAATCGAGCAATTGCAGCAGCAGGGCATCGACTTTGCATACATTACCCTTCACGTAGGAACAGGAACGTTCAAGCCCGTCAGTGCGGAAAACCTCGAGGAGCATCAAATCCACTCAGAGAGATTCGCTATCGATTCGGACAATGCCCGGAAGATAAACGCCGCCAAAGACCGGGGCGGGCGGATAATCGCCGTCGGCACTACTTCAACCAGAACCATCGAGTCGCTGAGCGGTCCGCGAGTCGAAGCCGCGACCGGCACAACGGAGCTATTCATAACGCCCGGCTACAAATTCAAGTTCATCGACGCGATGATAACAAATTTCCACTTGCCTAAGACCACGCTGCTGGCCCTGGTGGCCGCATTTGCAGGATTGGAGAACACCCTTGCCGCCTACCGCCACGCCATCGAGCAGCGCTACCGCTTCTATTCGTATGGCGATGCGATGATGATTGTCTGAATGGATTCCTGCCGCAGTCGGGCTGGAGGACTACTACAGGATGCGCCTGACCGCGGGCAGTTTTCTAATGACGTTTGCCAGTGCAAAGCACGCCGGAACGATCACAAGCAAGGCGAGGGCGAATTTGAGCAGGGGGTACAGCCGGACGCCGCGCAAGGCAAGGGTCAGCAGGATGACAACCGGGGCGTGAATAACATAAACGGCGTAGGTGCTGTCCGCCAGCGCACGTGCAAACGGCGTCTGCCGGTTGATTCGTTCCCGGAACAATACAAGCAAGCCGACAACCATCGCTATGCCGACAACCTGCTCCCACACAGCGTATGCCAGGCTCTGCCAGTGAAGGCCCCCGAGAAAAGGCGAGACCTTGCCGCTCAAGGCCCCTCCGGCGACAAAGAGGATGGGAAACCCGACCACGGCAAATACACCCGCAACGATGAGCCACAACCTGCCGAGATGCGCGTCGATCCGCACGAGCCAGTTGCCCCGGTACGCCATAAGTCCGACAACGAACAAGGCGATGTACTGTGGGAAGAAGCCGAGCTGGAAATCGAGGGGTCCAAAGAAGCTACCCACCGGAAACCACATGCGAGCAATAAAGGTAACGATGCCCAGGGCACAGGCAAGGGCCGCTATTGCGATGTTGCCGGGCAGTCTGCCGCCGGCGTTAGACCACGGCGAGAGAGCTTCCGTCGCTCGGCGCAGCAATGCGTAGATGACCGCCAATATCAGCAGCGCCTCAACGAACCACAGCGGGCCTGAATCTATGTGCAAGCTCGAGTAGTACCCGCCGAGGAAGTCCACGAAGGACCCGTCGAGCTCAATAACGCCGGCCTTCGCAAGCGGATAAATGAGCAAGGGGTGAATGACGAAACCATAGAACAATAGAGGAATACCCAGGCGAAGGAATCGGTCCTTGAGAAACTGCCATGGGCCTTTGCGGTCATAAGAGGCCGGGGTGAAGTGCCCGGCGAGCAGGAAGAACAGGCCCATAGAGAAACTCTGTATGACCGCATTCTGGAACGTCAGCACGGCAAGGGTAATCGTATCCGGCTGCCGGACTTCAGTGTAATACCAAGAGCCTGCGCCCCCGTAGGTGATGGCGATGTGCACAGCGACCACGAGCGTAATCAGCAGAATCCGCAGATTATCGACAAAGGCCAGGCGGGCGCTTGCCATCTTCTAAGCCCACGGTTTTGGAACGGGCCAGGGCTGCACTCCGCACCGAGACCGACCGCTTTGAGGAAATTGCGGCGAGTCAACGCGATAACATTCATATCCGTGCACCCAATCGCCCGCGCACTATTTGTACATTTCGTCGAAGTATTTTTGCGCAGCGACCACCGCGTGGCGCATCATATCTTCGGCCTTGGCGGTTTCGCGCCTGGCAAGGACCTTCATCAGGGTCTTGGAATCCAGCTCTTCGGCGGCCTTTTCGCAGGCCTCCCAGCTCAAGACGCTGCGGACGACGCGGTCGATGCCCTGCTCGGCGTTGTCGTAGGCGCGGGTCTGCATGTCGTGGCCCTTCCATCGGGCATACCCGGCCTGCTGAATAAGCCCGGCGATGGCGACGTTCATACCGTTGATCCGCGCGCCGTGGTCGATATCGTATTTGCCCGGCCCGCCGAGGATGATGCCGTCGTTGTAGCCCTGGCTGTTGAGGTGCATGTGGACCATCATATCGTTATCGAGCTCTTCGACGCTGTCATAGACGTGGTCGAGGCCGATCATCTCGGAATGGCCGAACTCCTTGTTCACGCCTTTTTTCTTGCGCGAGACGCCGAACTCCTCCTCGATCCTCCGCCAGAACAATAGGGCGCTGGCGACCGTCGGGATGAGCATCGCCGGATGGCCCTCGTTGGGCTTTGGCTCAAAGCAGATATAGAGGCTGCCGCCTTTTTTCTTCTCATACTGGCACAGGCCGGCAATACTCTCCTTGAGATTCTGATACATCTGCCTGATGGCGACCGTCGCGATGTCGTAGCCGAACGAGCCGTTCCAGATAATGAACGACGGCGCCTTGTCCGCGTCCGGATGCCAGGCCTTCTTCAACGCCCCGTACACTAAGTCCACCGTCCGCGCGCCTAAGTCCTCGGCGCCCTTGCGCTCGTTCGGGTCGAGTGACGCGACGCCGCCGTAGGCAAAGTGGCTGTGCGCGCCTGGCGTCAGCATCGCCAAGTGTATCTTGTTGGCGACAAGCGCATCGGCCACCGCAGGGGCGCTTTTGTCGTTCACCTCCGAATCGTAGTGCACCTCGAGGCCCAGCTCGACATTTTTCGGCAGGCGCGGCCTGATCTTCTTGGCCACAAGCTCGATCATCTGCGGCGTGCCGAACTTGCCGCCCCACTCCGGGCGCATATCGCCGGGCACAAACCCGCCCTTGCCCGCATTGAACGTCCATCTGCATATACTGTGTAATGATTTCTTTGCCATTTTACCTGCTCCTAACTTGACCGATTCTCAACAATTCCGTTTCACAAAACCCACCGACGCCTCTGATTCCGCGAAATCGAGCGGAATCCGATAACCGCCAGGCTGCAAATTATACCAATCCCCGCGCCGTCTGCCCACCCCTAATTCACCTATCTTTCGCTGCTCTGCTGCCGATCAGGACTTTGATGAAGCCCTCGTCGGGCTGGCTTCTGCCGATTAAGCCGAACCCGCCTTTGTAGTCCCAGTTGGCCCAGGCGATGTTATTTTCTTCGAGGATGGAGCGGACGTCCGCATACCAGCGCATCCGTGCTTCGCGCGGGACGGTAGGCAGCGCGCCCCACTCGCCGCAGTAAAGGGGCAGGTCGTATTTGCGGGCCATGGTTAACGGCTTTTGGATCAGCTTCTCGAACGCCTCGCGGTTATAGACGCCGTTGTTGCGCTTAGCGAGCTGCGCCATCTGCTCAGACAATCCTTTCATATCCTTGTCGGTAACGATTTGCCCCGGATAGCTCACCGGCCCGGTATATTTGCCAACGCCCGTCCAGGAGGCCTTGTAATGCGTTATCAGCATCGGCGTATAGAAATGAAAGCTCAATATGATATTCCTGTCGCCCTGAGGGATACGCAGCCTGTCAAACGTATCGACCGACTGCCACCTGTTCGAGCCGACGACAATTTTGCGATTAGCCTCTGTCTTTCGAATCTCGCGGATTGCCCTTTCAACCAACTCGTTCCAGTCCTCTGCATCGTCGGCGACCGGCTCATTCATCAGCTCATAAGCAACCAGGGCGACCGGATACTTCTTCAACTCCGCCGAGAGGTCGCGCCACAACTGCAAAAATCTCTCCTGCGCATTCGGGTCCGTCCAGAGGGGTTTGTCTTTGGCGTTGAAGTGATGCGAGCGAAGGATATGCAAGTCCACGACCACCCGCAGGTTGTTGTCTTTGCACCAGTTTATCGCGTTGTGCAGAAGCTCAAATGCCTCTTTTTCCCTGTTGCCCCGCTCATCCCACAACTGCTCCTCGTCGGCGGGCAGCCTGATATGGTCGAAGCCGAGGCTTGCGATGTATTTGACGTCCTTTTCGGTGAACCAGGCCCGCCGAGCCTCCCCGCGCCCGTCGCTCTGCGAGAGCCAATGACTGATATTCGTCCCGCGACGAATCTCAAACTGCGCGCCGGCGTCGTTGCTGTCTTTCGCCTGCGCCAACACGCTGCCGGACGCCCATACGCAGGCAGCCACAGCCGCGATCAACCACCATCCATTTTCCACAAAACAGGTGCGAATCAACCTTGCGTTTTCCATAATTGACCTCGTTAGTTCAGCGCAATGACATTGTTATAGCTCAGTGTTCGACAATAGGGCGAGCTGCGCGGTCTAAAAGCGGCGTTCTTGCGGGGACTTTCCACACGCGGCACAAAGGCTCCTTGGCGCGCTTCCAGCCGCGCCGCCCGCCAAGCTGCGACTGCGTCGAATACAAGTAGCCGCCCGTGGCCGCATTGCTATATTCGTAGAGCAGCGCTATGCACGGATTTTCGCTCGCCTGTTCGCCGGGCGGCAGGGCGTAGAACAACGGCTCGCCGGGCGATGTGGGAGGCTGCGCGGCTAGGCGGATTCTCATACTGTTGCCGACAGAGGCTTGAAGCCTGTAGATGGGAATCATGCCGTCGGCGGCCCTGTCAGGCTCGATTGCATAGAACGCAACCGCCTCGACGGCGTCCCATTTGCCGGCCTGTTCTACCGCGCTTCGCATCATGTAGTCGTGCCCGCCTTGACCATCGGCGACTTGATAAACCGCCACCGGCAGGGTCAGCCGCGGGTCAGCAAGGTCGAGCCGGTACATAATCTGATTGTAATCGTATCGCGGCGTCGCATTCTCCGGCGAGCCGGAAAATGTATGCGAGTACGTGCCTTCAAAGAAAATAAAACGTCCGCCTTGCCGGTCGAAATGCGGATGCTGCTTTGGATTATAGAAGGAGTACTTATTGTGCGTTACAATCTTTCGGGCGTAGCCCCAGGGGCCGACCGGCGTGTCAGCCTCGGCGCACCATACCTCGCCCAAGAAGGAGCTTTCGCCGAAATGCTGCACAAAGATAGCGACCCACCGCCGACGGTAGTCGTTGAAATAGACCGTTCCATTGTGAGATAAGATTTCCTTGCCCGATTCAATGTCATAGACGTGCGGTGTGCCCGTTTCCTCTTCGAGGGCCTTGATGACAGCGGCCTTTGAAGAGGCATCGCCGGCAAGCAGGTCGGCGAATCGAATCCAGCACCAGGGCCTCTGCGAGTCAGTCAGGTCTGCGCGCTGCCAGGGTATACTGACGGGGGCTTTTACCTGGAGGGCGGTCAGGACTTCATAACGATTGGCATCGACCACATCGTCCCAAAGGACCTCTACGCGCATGCGAACCGCCACGGGTGAAGGCGTCGTAAAATAATAGAAATTCCGGCCCTTGATATTCACGCCAAACGCATGCCCGGTGTTTGAGAAGGGCAGGAAGTCCACACCGGAGCGCACAATCGGCTCGAACGACTGCGTTGCGTCGTTGAAGACCATCAGCCCCCGCTCGAGCACCTCACCCAGACCCTTGAGCCGCGCATATCCGGCGACCATTCGTTCGCGGCTATCGTTGTCCTTGAGGGTCATCAGGCCGTCTAACCAGACCAGCCCCGGCTCCTTCATCGGTGCGATGGGCCGGCTGAACCCATCCTCGCCGACGAGGTATTCGAGGTTGACGCCCTCTGCGGGGTCGAGCCCGCCCTTCTCGGGCAAGTCAGAGTAGGCCCCGGACATAGCGAAATTGCCGAGCGGGTACGAGGGCCTCGCCGTATCGCCCCACATCCAGAACAGCCGCCCGCCGTAGATGCAGGTGAATACCGAATCCTGGCCCACGACCTGTCCGTTGAGAACGGGATTTCGCAGCGGCACAGGATGTCCCGTCATAACACTGTCACCATAGATTCCCTGCCCGGTGACGCGGTAAAGCCGCTCGGCGATGTTGATGCGGTCTATCCTGATAACCGCAGTCCTTCCCGGCTCTGTCTTCAACCTTGTTCCCTGCATTGCGAACCCGTCTTTAGGGAACCGGTAGCCGTGGCTTTCAACAAAGAAAAAGACCTCCCTGTTCATCAGCCCCGGCTCATAGAATGCGATGATGCCGTTGCTGTCCGTGAAATACCTTATGTTGTTGACCGTCCGCAATTCGACGAGCGGCACGCCCCGGCCGGTCTGCCGATCCACCACCTGGACTGTGAAGTACCGGCCCGACGAGTCAGCCGAATCCCCTCCAGCCTGTTCAGCCGCAGGGCAGGCGAAGGCCCATGCGAACATTATCAGCAGTGACGCGGCGAGTCCGATTCCGGGAGGTATCCCCTGCATGGCCGATCTCCTGTACTGTTTACTTCGCGCAACAAACCTCCTCGCGGATTTTCCGCGGCGTTGGCCTTCCGCGCCAGCTTTCCCCCGGCCCTCTATAACTGCCTCTTGAGGACCAATTCCCAAGTCTGGTAAGCCTCTTGATAGGCGGCGGCCAGTTTCTTATTTGGCTTGATAGTTTTGACGGGTTTTAGACCGACGAAGGCGTCTGTTGGGCCTTTGTAGATTCCCGCGCCGATTCCGGCGCCGCGGGCGGCGCCCTGCGAGCCGTCGGTGTTATAAAGCTCCACGCTCGCGCCAGTGACGGTGGCAAAGGCCTCGGCAAAGAGCGGGCTGAGAAACATATTGGCATTGCCCGCCTTGACGGTCTTCAATTCGATGCCCATATCGCGCATGATGCCCAGCCCGTAGTTCAAGGCAAAGACGATGCCTTCCTGGGCGGCGCGGAGGAAATGCGCTTTCTTGTGCACGTTGAAGTTCCAGCCGTGCACCGATGCGCCGATATTGCGGTTTTCCAGCGTCCTTTCGGCCCCGTTGCCGTATGGCAGTATCACCAAGCCGTCCGAGCCGACCGGGACCTTCGCCGCTAAGTCGTTCATTTGCGGATAGTCCAGGCCATCGCCGGCGAAATTATGCTTGAGCCAGCTATTGAGGATGCCCGTGCCGTTAAGGCACAGCAGCACGCCGTAGCGAGGCTTACTCTTTGAGTGATTGACGTGCACGAATACGTTGACGCGCGACTTGGGGTCGTAGTTCTTCTTGTCACCAACTCCATACACGACGCCCGATGTCCCCGCGGTGACGGCGATTTCGCCCGGCTCTAGGACGCCCAGCGACAGCGCATTATTAGGCTGATCGCCTGCGCGGTAGCTGATCTTCGTCCCGGCTGCAAGACCAAGCTCATCAGCAGCGGCCTTTGTCAGCTCCCCCTGCGCCGAGAACGTCGGAACCGTATCGGCAACAAGGCCGGTCGAGACGCCATAATTCTCCAGGACGAATTCGGCAAGCTTGTCACCTTCAAAATCCCACATTATCCCTTCGGATAATCCCGATGGCGTCGTCTTGATTTCGCCGGTCATCTTCATCGCGATATAGTCGCCGGGCAACATCATCTTGTGAATCTTCGAGAAAACCGCCGGCTCATTTTCCTTGACCCACTTGAGCTTGGAGGCGGTGAAATTGCCCGGCAGATTGAACAGTTTCTTGAGGCACTTAGCGGCCCCGATATCCCTGGCGGCCTGCTCGCCGATTTGCACGGCCCGACTGTCGCACCAGATTATCGAGGGCCGCAGCACCTGTTTATTCTTATCGACGACAACCAGCCCGTGCATCTGGTACGAAATCCCAATCGCCGCTACGTCGCTTATAGCGCAACTTGTGCTCTTTTGCACTTGTGCACTTATGCTCTTCGTCGCCTTGACAAGATGATCCCACCAGGTCTGCGGATGCTGCTCGGCCCAGCCTATCTGTTTGGCGATTATCTCCAGCTCCTTATCCGGCGAGGTCGCACTCGCCAAAACCTTACCCGTCTGGGCATCCATCAGCGTCGCCTTTACCGACGAACTGCCAACATCGTATCCCAACAATAACGCCATTTATCCACCCCTTCTTTTTTTGTGGTTTCGTAGCTGGTTGCCTTTATCGTTTCCCGCAAATGATAGTCGCCCGCAGCTGATTGTCAAGCTCCGGCAGCCTCACTCATATTCCCACTTGAGCATCCAGGGGTCGTCGGCGAAGGGATAGTCCAGCCCGTGCGCGATCTTCCATATCAGTTTGCACCTGCGCCGCCGCACCGCCAACAACACACTTAACAAACTCCCGTCGATTCATCGTTGCACCCACAGTATCGCTTCACCGTCGTTCAGTTCAATACTATTACGCCCTTGGATACACTTCAAAGATATACCCCGCCTCCAGTGCGCTACAACGGCAGAGAACCAGGTGACCACGAGTGGCAATATTAGCTGCGACGAAAACGTGGTGCCTCCGGCATAATAGCTCCAGCATATGTCCCCTCAATTACATCCTCGCCAATCTCCTCGTGCGGTTCCACCGTCATAAATACCAGCTGGGCGATCGGCTCCCCAACCGGTAGCGCAACAGGGATGCTACCCAGGTTTGTTATCTCCAGAGTCAAGCACCCTCTATAAAACGGGTGAATCCACGGGGCTGAGGCAATGTTTATGAAGACCCTCGCCCAAGACGACTTTGTGAGTATCTCAGCAGAAACATCTCCAGGCATCTTTATGTATTCAAGTGTGCTCGCCAGCACCGCATGCTGAGGCTGCAATATCAACTCGCTTCTCGCGGTTCCCTTCGTATTATCCTCCGTGGATTTCCCGTGACCCCGGGGATATGGCTTATGGATAAGTTCAGGGTAGTGGTCAATTGCTTCCCTATACGGCCTAATACACGCCACACTGCTCATCGCAGGCAGTCTGAAATAGCAACCTAATCTCAAGTCAACAGCATCACGGTCAAAGTGATCATCGAGCAGAGGTGTGATAACAATACTCTCCGGCTGGTCAACCGACATCGCGAGACGCCTTGTAATTTCATCTCTGGACAGAACACTCACAACTTGTTCTCCATACTCAATATCTGCCAGTCATCTATTGCCTTCGCCAGCCATTCATTGAGTCTCTTCTCGTATTGAAGTCGTTGTTCTATCCGATTCTCCTTGCTTTTGACTCGCTTGATTAACGCTTCCATCCCATCAAGGAAGAAGATGAATCCCGCGTTGAGAAGTGTTGTTGGGCTCGGATAGATCTTTACGCCTTCCGGGCTACGGGCCGTCGACGGCACAACACCATGTTCGAGGCAAGTCATGACGGCCGCCGCTGAGCGATTGTAGTCGTCACAGGGATTCGGTACATTCTCCAGCTTCTTGGAAACACAAGTCTCAACTGTTTCAACAAGGCCCTCTATCTGATTCAGCATCCATTTCTCAATTAAATCCTCCTGGTCGGAGAGTTCAGGAATTCGCAGAGGGCAGTCTATCTTAAAAGCATTAATCTCGAGCTTCTCACACTTCTCAAGGTACGCCTGTACCCCACTCGCATGTTTCTCGAGTTCTTCGCGCCAGCCGCACTTTCTGAGCCATTTTGCGTGCAGCTTAAATCGAAAATTGTCCGCTGGGTGTGTCTCAGAAAAGGCATTTTCCGCGCCAAGGTCAGTGTCTGACACAATGGCCACCGGCAGAACCTGCTGCAGCTCCAGATAAGCAAAGTGAAATGCGGGGCCCAATACTTTTATTGCCAGAATATCAGCAAATATCTCGTCGGCCCATGTGAGCAGCAGCCGTCCCACGTAATTGTATAACCTGTTGGCAACAAACAGACCCGACTGGATTTCATTCAACAGTTGTTCTTGCTCAATGAATGCCGCAAGATGGGTCCCAATATCAGAACGGATCTTGGATTCAAGGTCGGTGGTTTCGTATATGTAATGCCCCATCTCATGAAATAGATCACAATTAACGAGCACTTCCTTCGCCCCACAGTAAGGGAACATTAGAAGTCCAATCTCCTTAGGCAAGGGAGGATAGCCGTTCACCTTCGACTGCAATCTCTTGGACAGGTCCCTCAGGTCAGCCAAATTCCATTTGTAGTACATCAAGTTCGGGCTGCCAACCACAACGATCTTTGCGGTCGAGGGCCTCTGGATCTCCTGCGCAATGTGGTTGATATAGGTGGCAAGTGAAAAAGGAATGGAGAGCGAATCAGCCTCAATTGCCTGTTTGGCAAAAGTATATACCCAGACAAGCGCCCTCTTGATTTCGCCAAGATCTCGCCGCTTGGCTTCGAGAAGCTCGTCCGGTATCTCCGCCTCGATGTCACCTTGAACTGACGAGTCAACCGCATGTATGGATTCCAGAATGTAATCCAGGAATTCCCCAGTCTCCCGAAGGTAGGTTCTCTGCCTGCGCCCCAACTCCACGAAATTCCTCAGATCCCTGCAGAGCCTCAGGATGCTGAATCCCTCACTTCTGATTTGCTTGCGCGCTTCCTGCAACTGCTTCCCCTAAATCCCCGCGATAGAGCCCGCCTTTCTGATATGTTCCCTCGTCGCATAGAAACTGCAGTTGCCAAGAGTGTTGAAGAAGTCTTGGAGCTTCTTCGCCTTTTCTGTTGTCTCTTGCTCCAAAGACGCATCATTCAATACACTCTCAATCTCAGCTATCAGAGCGTCCAGTGCCACCGCTGCATCACTATCCCAGTTGCTGGAGCGCAATGCGTTCTCAAACGAGTCGATTTCTTCGTTGGTGTTGAACAGTGCAACTCGTTCTGCACGCACACCGGAAGATTCACTACTAAACAACTTCAGAGATTTGAACGCCCTAACAGCAGTCTCAAACGTCTGCTTGTCATCCGGCAGAAGCTGCCTTTCTTGTCTGAACCTGTGAAACGCCTCAACACACTTGTTGCAGAACAAAGTCAACCCTATGGATCCCACCATTGACGACGTGCCCATAATCCACCCCTTTCATAATATGCAACTCTCGCCCAACCTCCTCCATGTTTTTCGGCAGTACCCCTTGCCGGACTTTAGCTTTTCAGACTCTAATCACAAATGGATGTATTCCAGCACACTTTGCATAATTCCACAATACTCTCATTGCAAAGCATTACATACAAAGCACTTGCCTAACAAACAATGAATGAAGAGAACGAGCTCAGTTCTAACAAATGTCCTGTAAAAATCTTATACGAACGCCTTGTGTCGCCATCGTCTGCTATGAGTTGCGCTCTTTGAAAGCATCCATGCCCGTCAGAGAGTATTATACCAGAAAATCACATGACTTTCAACTACATCCTCAAAAATATGCAGGGACTGCCTTGTACCCGCTGATAATGCCAACATATGGCTTACTGCGTTTGCTCTATGACGTTGGCCAGGCCTGCGTCGATGTACTGGCCGCCGCTGGTCTGACGGCAGTGGGCGGCGATGTAGTTCTTGCCGGCCTTCAGGGCGGCCTTCGCGGGAGGATTCACGGGCAGCGCCTCGTAGTCGGTTGTGTAGCCGCTCGCGGAAGCGGCAAGGAGACCGTTGATGTAGATTTCCACGTCCTCATCGTGGTGGACGTTCAGGCCGATGTTATCCCACCTGCCCTCGGACAGCGTGAACTCGCGCCGTAGCCAGATGTCGCGCGTGTCCCAGACGGTGTTCACGATCGCGCCGGGTGTCCCGTCGGTGCCAAAACCGCTCTTGCCTTCCTTCCACGAACCGGCGTCGAAGTCGGGCTGGAACCAGCCTTCGCCGGGCCTTCGCGTCGTGTAACGCCACATCCCGGGTTCGTCCTGGGCGGTGGGCGCGAGCGTCACGAGTACGGGCGGCTTGGGCATCGGGGCCCAGTTAGCGGCCTTGGTCTTGTCGCAGCGGGCGTACTTCTGCAGGACGGCCTTGTCGTAGAGCATCTGCAGGAACACACCGCCGACGACCGGCCGGGCTGTGAAACCCCGCTTGCGGGCGTCGTGCGTGAAGTACCAGTCCGTCATCGGCGAGCGGTCGGGAGTCTCGTTCAGGAAGAGATAGACCGGGTCCAAGATGGCCTCGAAGTCCTCACGGTTCTGTGTCAGCGTCGCTGTCCAGAGGATCCAGTCGAGCTTGGTGTACAGCGAGCGATTATCGAGCGGCAGGCCGTATTTATTCTGGATCTTTCTGTAGTAATCCATCTCCTCGCGAGCGACCTCGGCGGGGAAAAGGCTCAGGCCGAGAATGCGGTCCCAAACCAGGTTGTATTTCTGACTCCAGGTGCCGGACTTATCGAACGCCAGGCGGAAATGATCGCCATCGTCGGCCTCTTTGATCCAGCGGTCGGCGAACTCCTTTGCGAGCTTTGAATACTCAGCGGCCTTGGTCTTGTCGCCGCGCATGTCACAAAGTTTGGCGAACGCGCCCAGACCGCAGATGGCCTTGGCGGAGAGGTTCACGTTATGGGCCAGGTGGCCGGCGAAGTCGTCGGTGCAGAGCTGGTGCTCCGGGTCGAAGCCCTTGGCCTTGAGATACTCGGCCCATTGCTCTAGTTGCGGCCAGTACAGCCCCGCAAAGTCGGCGGTTCCTTCCATCTGAGCCACAGCGGCCATGAGGATCAGCAGATTGCCCGACTCCTCGACGGGCATCTGATTTTCCTCCGTCCGCTCACCGCCCCCGTAACGCTGGCCGTTGGCGTGCGGATACTGGCCCAGGTCATGCGGGGCGAAGGGGAATTTCCATCGGTCACTCGCTGCATAGTTCATGAATGGTACAAGGAATGATTTGGCCACCGATGGGCCGAACAGTAGAAACTGCGGGGCCATCGGATAGAACACGTCCGAAGTGCCGATGCAGCCATTGGAGTGGTTCTCCTTGCAAAACTGGAGTGGTTGGCCGTTGCCGTCGGCCACGAACTTACCCGCGGCGAAACACTGGCGATAGGCGAGCGCGCAGAGCTTCGCGTATTTCTCGCCGCCGGCGCGGGTTAGGTCTGCCATGAGTTCCTCGTCGAACGCGGCGCAGCGCTGCTTGAGCGATTCGTAGTCGCGCGCCGCGGCCTTGAGCAAGTCGGCAGCTTCCCACCCGTTGCGGCGCCAGTAAGGCCGAAGGTTCTTGCGCATGTATTGAATTGAGTAGAGGTCATCGTAGGCGAGCATCAACCAGCGGGAGACGGGCTGGGAGGAGACTTTGCCTATATCGAAGCAAAGCGCGGCAGCCACCGTGTCACCAGTCGCTGGTGGCGGTTCAACGGGGATGCTCGTTCTGAGCGCATTTCGTCCGAACTCCTCGTGGAGAAGGCTTCGACCCGCAACCCAGCAGGACGCGACGTCATTCTTGGGGGAAGACACATACAAGTAGCCCCAATCAATGCGGATGTCGTCGCCCCTCTTGGCGAGGATGGGCTGGTCCTTCGAACCCATCTTGCTGACTACCAGATCGCCGATTGTTTCGAGGGCCCACATCACCTCCTGATTTGGTGTGTTGACAGCGAGCTCGCCCGATGCGTCGAAATAGGCCTGCACGTCGTGCGATTTCCCGTCTGTAGAGCGGAACTCACAAGTCACGTACGTCACCGGCCGGGACAGAATGTCGATCTCTCCCGGCAGAGCAGTCGTCATAAAGGTCAGCGACAGCGCCACGCCTGCGCCTTCGAAGGTGTAGATGGTTCGCGTGGGCAGGACGGTAAGACTCGTCTGCTTCATTGGCGGGACCTTGCCCGGCGTGGCGCCCATGATGCGGTAGGACTTCCCGTCGATCCGGACCATGCCGGTGAGCCGATGCGGCTTGCCCGTCCAGTGGACGGTGTCTTCGTCGGTTAACTTATCCGCCGGGGACCAGATGCTGAAGTAGGGATCGCACGCGACCAGCGGTGTGGCCGGTGGGATGAGCTTATCGCCCTCGGCCCGGCGAGGCTCGGGCGGCGTATAGAGGGCCTTGTTCGCGGCGGCGACTCGCTCGGCGTCCATTTTCACAATCGCCCGATCGTAGGTCATCATCCCGTTGACCTCGACCTCTACGTCCGTCGTCTGAGTATAGACCGCAGCGCAGAGCCCTTGCTGACCGGTCATCGGGTGGAGCTTCTTGATCAGTGCGATGTAGGCGTCGGTCAGCTCGTCGGCGTTTGTGTAGCTGCGGTAGCCCCAGTTCTTCTCCGCCTGCCAGGTGTGTCCCTCGACCGGCAACCCGAGCCCGCCAAATTCGCCCAATACAGCCGCCCGCTTGCCCTCAACGGGCGGCGCGGCGGGGCCCGGATAGCTGTGAATGTCGTGCACGTCGCCGACGCCGCGATCGCTCCAGCCGCTGGCGTTGTTCACCAGCCGGGTCGGGTCCAGCTCCTTGATCAGGTTCACAATACGCGGCGTGTCCCACTGTCCCCAGCCTTCGTTGTAAGCGACCCACATTATAATGCACGGATGGTTGTAGAAGGTGGAGATCATCGCCTTTAGCTCGGCCTCGAACTGGCCGGCGGACTCGGGCGAGCGCTGGATATCCGGGTCGTTGCCGCCGATGAATTTATCGCCGCTGGGCATATCTTGCCACACCATCAGGCCCAGCTTGTCGCACCAGTAATAGAGGCGGTCAGGCTCAATCTTGACGTGCTTGCGCAACATATTGCAGCCCAATTTCTTGAGCACCTCGATATCGTATCGCAAAGCCTCGTCGGTCGGCGCCGTATAAAGCCCGTCCGGCCACCAGCCCTGATCGAGCGGCCCATACTGGAACAAAGGCTTATTGTTCAGGCACAACCGCAAAATGCCGCCTTCATCCCTGCCCAGAGAGATTTTCCGCATGCCAAAATAGCTCTTGACCGAGTCGATCGGCTTGTCGTCGCTCCCAACGCTGACCGTCGCATCATACAGGTAAGGCGCCTCCGGAGACCACAGCCGTGCATCGGGGATCTTGATTGTGAGCTTGTTGCCCGCGGAACTTGCAGCCGCACCGGCGAAGCCTTTCCCGGCCACTTTCGCAGCCACTCCGGTCCCGGCGGTGTCCCCGACCACATTCGCTGTAATCTGCACCTCCCCTTTGTCGATGTCGGGGACAATCACAATCGACTCGATGTACGTCTGCGGCACCGGTTCGAGCCAGACCGTCTGCCAGATACCGGTGACGGCGGTGTACATAATCCCGCCGGGCTTCTTCACCTGCTTGCCGCGAGGCTGCCAGCCGGTATCGGTCGGGTCCAACACGGATACTACTATCTCTTGTTTTGCGCCCTCTTTCAGCACATCGGTAACATCAAACGTGAACGGATCGTATCCGCCGCGGTGATTGCCGAGCTTCTTGCCGTTGACCCAAACCGTTGCGTCCCAATCGACCGCGCCGAAGTGCAGCAGCACACGTTTATTTTCCCATTTCTTTGGAATCTCGAAGGTCCGCCGGTACCACAGCCGGTTGTTCTCCCCCACAGGCTTCATCACACCGGACAAAGCCGACTCCGCCGGATAGGGCACAAGGATTTGGCCATCAAACTCCACCGGCTGCGACTGATCCTTAGGCTTGATCGCGTAGTCCCAAAGCCCGTTGAGGTTCAGCCACTCCGCGCGGACCATTTGCGGACGCGGATACTCAGGCAAGGCATTCTCCGCCGAGACGTCTTTCGCCCAACGGGTCAGTAGAGGCCCGTCCGCCGGCTTGTAACCGCCCTGCGCCGCACACGAACTGCATAAAACCAAGCAAATCAAGGGCAACAGCCAACTGGTATCCGATAGAAACCTTACTCTTGCACTTCTGCGTTCCATTTCTGCGCCTCCTGTCAATCCAAACCCAACCTATCTACCGGCTTACAGCTTTGCGAAGAAATCAGGCGATAAGCCGACACCATTTCTAACAAAAACCCCCCGTCGAGAAAAGGACAAAATCCAGACCGACCCCCCGCCAGAATCCTGCCCGAAACCCAGTACAGCCAAACCGCCGCATGCCAGGATGAAATCTTGAATCTCAAATCTGGAATTCCTTTTCCTCACCCCCCCAACCAAAGCCAGATTCCACCAAACCCCCCTTGCCCCAAAATTCCCTCAAAATCCACCCCACACCTTCAACTCAGCCCTATGGGGCGTGAAATCGCCTCTGCTGAGACAGTGGGGGGCTTGGGGACACAGGAGGGCGTCTCTGGTGTTTAAGGTGCAGGTTTTTGTGGCTGACTTTTAGGTTGCAGGACGTGCTTCCATCGCTCCATATGCGTACAGCTACTTTGAAGCCATACGTATCCAGCCCACCTGTCAATTGCTTTATCCAGGTTGCCACAGATGTCACGCAACGTCATGCTCCCAAGGCTGTCGCGTTCCTTGATTCTATTGAGCAGAAAATGAAACCGGCATCGTTTCGCCGCCGCCGGTGTCTGAGACTCCCTTTTGGAACCCTTACTTGCGTAGTGCTTATCCCCAAATTCGTGGAAATCTGAGAGCCGTTTCGAAACAACGCCCTTGCATACTACACAATCACAGACCTTGTTGTGAAACTCCTCAACAGTAGTGATTCCAAGTCGCTCAAAGCATCTTTCAATATCCGGTACGCCAAAGCGTTTCCGCACATCGGGCAAGTAGTACCTCACAGTAGGAGTCGTTACTCCAATTATTGGTTGCAAGTATTTCTGCTCGCCGTAGCCAACACCGTGGCTAACGCCACTCAATCCGTATTTGCAGAGAGCCAAACTGAAATAGCCCCCGTGCATATTGTAGACTTCAACCTTTCTGCTGAGGCCCTCTACTAACGCTTTAAGTGCCTGCAACTCTTCTTCACCTGCATCGAATTCACTGAGACCCGTAAATTGAAGCCATACGCCGTCAACTCCCGCCTTTGGAAGTTCGTTCACAATGCGTTTCCGAAAGTCGTTGTCTCGCAGCATTTTCACGTCTGCGCATATAACAGTGTGCACAGGGACATTCAAACCCAACGCTACCGTAATGCTTGAAAGGTGCAGTACGAGGTCCAACCAGGCGGCCCTGTCGATGTAAAAATAGGGTGCAAACACTGCGGCCGGACCTGCCACGTCGTCGGCATATTGCTTGTACTCCTCGTCGCGCTCCAATTCATCTCTAACTCTTCGCAACTGGTACTCCGAGACACTTTCACAGCATTTCACCGCTGCCTGCTCTGCTGCCAAGTCCTCAGGCTCTACGGGTACACTTTCTGTTATTGTTTCCCGAAATACCCCTCCTAGCCTATCGGCCAGTAACCTATACGATCGCTTGAATGCCCGGACTGTTGTTACTTCACCGTCTTTCCTCTTCTTTTGATCCGATTTAATCCAATCGACATCGCAGGCATAAACATAAGTCATTGGATCGATATAATACGGTCGGGCAAGGCGTTTGGCTAGCAGGCTTGCTGTGGCGCCCGGCGTTGCCTCCACCAAGTTAGCCCCCACAATGATCCCGTCCAGGCGTTTCCCAGTCTTTTCAACATAGTGTTTTTCTGCGTGGCTTCCTATCCTTATTATTACATGAGGTTCTACTGATGGCATTCTGCTCTCCCTTCCAACCATTTAATGTATTCTTTAGTATACGTTTTCTTGACTACGGTTGACCTGCTGGCAGGGAGGACTTGTCGACAATGTCCGTTTTCGCGAACGGCCAACAGTCCAATTCCATGGTTCTCCAGCAACTCTACGTTCACTCTCACTATCGAACTCACTGGCATAGCAATATAGGCAAAGTCAGCGCACAGTTGATAGAGTACAGCTTGTTGAAGTGCCCGTTGCCACTTGTGGAGCTTCAATTCAACTGCGACCGTATGTCCGCATGCTCTGGAGAATCCGTATAAGTCAACCCTATACTCATAGAACGGCACTTCCTTCTCCTGCCACCGGAAGCCCTTGCGTCGCAGATAAGCTGCTACTGGCTCAAACAATGTTGATTCTGTGTCAAAACTCATTGTATTGCTCAAGGTACTTTGTCCCTCTGTTATGATGAAATAGCGAAAGGACTAAGCCGCAGAAGCAGTTCACCACACCGAACCCTGTCGCAATGAAAGACCAGTAGACACACCTGTCAGGAAGCGTACAGCATCCGAGCTTGTCTAAGCCTATCGTGCCCACAAAGATGACCTCTATAACCATTAGGGCCAAGATTGACCAACTCAAGTACCTGGTCCAGAACCACCAACGAGTGCGGACCAACATAAGCGAGCGGTAGTCAGCCATCTCTTCCACATTGTTCTCTACAAAATCAAACAGCGCGTTGCGGTAGTCCTCACTCCCTCTTGGGTCAACAGTCTTATCACAGTATTCACCGTTCGCACCCAAGATTTCGGACACTACTCTGTTGGCAGCATCAAATACGGAGTTGAGCTTCTCTCCCAGGCCTACTGAGATTTTCCTTCGCATGTTCTTCAGGGTTTTGTCAGTATCTTCAAGCCACGTTCTAAATTCTCCTGAACGGAATCCATATTTGAAGAAGCTCAACGCTGCAAGCGTTAAGACGCCGAAGTGTGCACCAACAGATATACCAACGACCTCTGGATGTGTCATCTCCGCCGCCCTCTCCGAAGAACCTTCTTCTTGATTTCCGACTCCGTTGTCATTTCGCCGTATTGGGTGTACACGTAATGCAAGAGGTCGTTTAGAGAATACCCACCAAATCTGGACTTGACCCTTCTGATACCATCTACAACCGGCTCATACTCACTCCTCTGAATCAGGCTTTTCACTTTAGCTTTCCCCTCATCCGTTAGCCGAAATATCCGTTCCTCGTATGCATCGGCAGTTCGCAGGGCGTTCGACGGCGTCCCCTCTATTGTATCGCTACATTCGCCCATCAATTCGTCAAAACTCATATCTACCTCGACGGCTTCCTCGTCTGTAGCCTCACCAGCCACTTCGCTTGCAAGCAAACCGATATTCTCAAGGAATTCTAGGTCATCGTATAGCTTCGATGAATAGGGGCCGGCTTTGTATGGTATGAATTCGAATCCACTCTCCTCAGGTTTTATGTTCTCCTCACGCTCCAGGAGATAGAGGAATTTCTGAAGCCGAGTTATTCCATTTATCCCATCTGCGACTGCTTCTTCTTCGCTCACTCCCAGCAGGAGCAGTATTAAATCTTTTCTATTGGTATTTCTCATAGCGCCCCCTCTTTGAGCTTTTCAGTTGCGATACTAAGTATTCTACGCTGAACACCATACTACACAAATCTTACCAGTTGATTGTATAATCGACAACGAGTTCTTCAACACCGCAAAAAGAACCTGAAACCAAGACTGGACAGCCACCTATTCTTCTTCGCCATTCTAGTCCCAAAACAAGCGAGTTTTTTTAGGCGTCCATGTGAAAGAGCCGGCCGTTTTAGTCGGACACAACTCTCGTGTCCCAGCCGGGTGGCTGGTTGAGTGTGTTGGCCAAGTTGTGTTTGCTT
>Ga0315275_10001775_pt1 | contig 19206 bp, 19 predicted proteins | sample YL17G03_0_MG_FD_205557 | JGI IMG/M metagenome (GOLD analysis project Ga0315275, IMG submission 205557) | Sediment microbial communities from Yellowstone Lake, YNP, Wyoming, USA - YL17G03_0 | ecosystem: Environmental > Aquatic > Freshwater > Lake > Sediment | place: USA: Wyoming | collected...
CGCGTCCTGGCCGCGGTGGAGACCCATCTCCGGTTCCTCAAGGAAATCGGCGTCGAAGACGCCTTAAAGGCGGATCCGCCCGCGTCCCGGTCCGTGACCTTGAAACCGGCCGCGCCCGGCGCGGAGTCGGACATGCAGGTTCTCCGCGAGGAAGTCCTGGCCTGCCGCAAGTGCGGCCTGGCCGCCGGCCGGACGCAGGCCGTACCCGGCGAAGGCCGCATCGCCACGCCCCTGATGTTCGTCGGCGAGGGGCCCGGGCGGGACGAGGACCTTCAGGGCCGTCCGTTCGTCGGACGGGCCGGCCAGCTCCTGACCAGGATCATCGCCGCCATGACCTTCGACCGCGGCGACGTCTACATCGCCAACATCGTCAAGTGCCGGCCGCCCGACAACCGCGTCCCCCAGCGCGCCGAGGTCGAGAGCTGCACGCCGTACCTGCTCCGCCAGATCGAAATCATCCGGCCTCGGGTCATCGTCACGCTGGGCAAGACGGCCACTGATTTCTTCCTCCCGGCGATCGTCGGCAACATGACTTCGATCCGCGGCAATTTTTACGATTGGAACGGCATCCGGATCATGCCCACCTTTCATCCCTCCTACCTCATCCGCAACGAGGGCGACAAAACCATCAAGAAGATGGTTTGGGACGATATGCGGAAAGTCATGGCCCTTCTGGGCCGCCCATGAGCCTTTACGCCGATATAGTTTTCGCCCTGCCTCTTCCGCTGGCCTATACGTACGCCGTCCCGGACGCCTGGCGCGAGGCCGCGCAACCGGGCGCCCGGGCCCGCGCTCCGCTCGGGGCGAAAACGGCGGTCGGATTCATTGTCCGCATCCATGACCGGCCGCCCGCGACGGCGGTGATCAAGTCCATCCAAGCCGTGATCGATCCTCAACCCCTGATCCCTCCGGACATCCTGGATTTGGCCGGCCGCTTGAGCCGCCGTTATTATTCCTCGTGGGGAGAGCTTCTTCGCTCGGCCGCGCCGCCGATACCTTCGGGCACCTCTCCCGTCCGGGCCGCTTTGACCGATGCGGGCCGGGCCGCCGCGGCCTCCGGATCGCTGGCGGGGCTTGAGGCCAAAATCGTCGCCCTTCTGGCCGGGCGGGAACTCAGCCCGGTCTATTTTAAAAGAAAGAGCGTCGCCGCCAACGGCCCGGCCGTCCTGGCCCGCTTGGTCCGCAAGGGCCTCGTGGAGACCCGGACGGAGGCGAAAACGGCCAAGCGGCGCCCGGCCCCGGCCGCCGCTCCGGCGCCCGTCCAGTTGGATCTCGATTTTGCCGTCGATGAGGCGGTGGCGCGGGCGTCCGCCGGCGCGGCCCGCGCGGCGGCCGAGGGGCGCTCCGTCTCCCTGCTTTTTTTGGGGCCGCCTTCGCGGCGGGCGTCCGCTTATCTCGCCTGCGTTCGGGATGTTCTGGCCCGCGGACGCCAGGTCCTTTTCCTTTATCCGGAAATCGGCATGTCGGCCGCCGTCGCCGCGGCCTTCGCCACGGGCTTGGGGGAGCGGGTCGTCCTGCTCCACAGCCGCCTGACCGAGCGCGAACGCTTTTTGGCCCGACGGCGCGCGGAATCGCTCGCCGCTGCGGTCGTGGCCGGCCCGCGATCGGCCCTCTTCACCCCCCTGCCGCGTTTGGGGCTCATCATCGTGGACGAGGAATCCGACGAATCTTTTCGGCAAACGGAAAACCCGGTGTATGACGCCCGGGCCGGGGCGGGAATGCGGGCCGAAGCGGCCGGCGTTCCCCTGATTTTCGGCTCGGATGCCCCGACCGTCGAATCGTACGAGCGGGCCCGCCGGGACGGCGGCCTGTTCGACCTTGCGCCGGGCCAGGCGCCGGTCCGGGCGCTCGTCCTTGATGACCGGACGGAACGCGGGCTCTTGGCCGGCCCGCTTCGGGAACGGATCGAAAAGAACCGGGCGGCCGGAAAGCGGACCATTCTGTTCGCCCGACGCAAGGGCTACGCGTCGTTCCTCTTCTGTCCCCGCTGCGGACATGTCCCGCGCTGCCCGCGCTGCGACATCGCCCTGGCCTGGCATCCGCAGGACCACCGTCTCGTCTGCCGGTATTGCAGCGACGGACAGCCCTCGCCGGCGGTTTGTCCACGTTGCGGCGGGCGCATTTTGGAGCCGCGCGGCGCCGGAGTCGAGGCCGTGGCGGAGGAGCTTCAAAAAGCGTTCCCGGCGGCGCGGATCGCGGTGTTCGACAGTGCGCGGGTCCGGACCCGCTCGGAGCGGGGATTTGTTTTAGGGCGTTTCGCCGGCGGATCGATCGACGTTCTCGTGGCCACGCCTCTGCTGGCCCATCAGTCCGATGTCCCGGAGGCCTCTCTGATCGGGATCCTCAATCCGGAGCAGGGACTCGGCGTTTCCGATTTCCGCGCCGGGCAGCGCGTCTATACGGAGATCCGTCGGTTTCTGAGATTCCGCGATGCCTCGGAAGCCCGGGCGGAAGCCGTTCTCCAGACTTCCCTGCCCGATCATCCCGTCCTGCGGGCCGCCGCGGCCGGCGATTACGCCGCGTTTTTCAGCGACGAAATCGAGTACCGCCGCATGCTGGGATATCCGCCGTTCGCCGCGTTGGCCGAAATCGCGCTGTGGGGGCAGGACCTCCGGGACTTGGGCCGAAAAGCCCGGGACTTGGCCGGGCGCCTGCGCGAAGCGGGGATTCCCGAGGTCCTGGGTCCGGCCGAGACGCGGGCGCGCGGGAAGAAGGGGATGCAGATCGTGGCCAAGACGGCCACGGCCGAGGACCTGGATAAAGCCCTGGGTTTCGTTCTCCCCGCCGTGCGGGGCCGAAAAACCGTCGTCCGCTTCGATTGATCAGTCGGCGCCGCGGATGATGCGGATCTCAATCGTCTTGAAGATGAATTCGGGCGTATTGGTCTGCATCTGTCCCTGGATGGCCGTGGTCATATCCCGGGATATCTCAAACTTGGTCGGGCCGATGAAGACGACGCTGGCCACACCGGTCGAATCGGTGGCCGCCGCGACCCGGTCGGTGTAATCGGAAAATTCCCCCGGTCCGGAGAGGATCGTGAAATATACAACCACATTGGACATGGCCGCCCCGTTCTTGCGGACAGTGGCCTTGATCGTGGTCATCGGCCGCTCCTCGGTGGCCAGGATCACGTTGGGCGTCGCTTCCAGATCAAAAGTGATGGATAAGGTCGACGGCCCGGCGGGCGAAGGCACGCTGACGTCGGAGCGGGTGCAGGACGAGGCGAGCGCCAGCAGGACGCACAGGCCGGCGACGGTGAGTACACGGCGTTGAGTCATGGCGGCTCTCCTCATTGGTTGGCGAAATCGGCGAATTCGACGGGCAGGTAGCCCGTGGCCGTGACCTTTTTGCCGGCCAGGTCGTGGGCGTAGAAATCGATGCGGGCGTTGGTATAGAGGACCTCGCCGCGGGTCGCCCCGGCCCGCAGGCCGATGAGCGGCGGCTCCTGCTTGGCCGAAGCCCGGACGATGACGAAGGAGATCGTAGTCTGCTCGCCAATGCGGATGAGCTGGGACAGGTTCTGCTCGAAGGAGTAGGGGACGTCGACTCCAGGCGTGTTCCGGCCGTCCGTGCGGGAGTAGGAGATGACGATTTTGTCGAACTGGATGTCATTGTATTGGGAAATTCCGGCGGGCGGGTTGGGAGCCAGGCTCGAGGCCGAGAGCGTAGCCTTGGCCACGTCGTCCGTGATCGTCGACAATCCCGTCGCCGCGTCCGTGATCAAGACGTCGGACTGGACGAAGTTGGAGTCTTTGTTGGTGATGTCCATCCCCGTTATGGTGACGACGGTCAGGAGGCTGGCGGATTGGGTGCTGTTCTCGATGGGATTGCAGGACAGGGCTGCCAGCGCGGCCAGAACCGCGAGCGCCGCTTTGAAGACCGTCCGGGATTTCTGTTTTTTCATGGCGAGTCCTCCTAGCGGATGATGCGGGGGGTGATGAAGATGAGCAGCTCCCGGTTCTGTTTGGTCCGGGCGAAGTTCTTGAAGAGCGCCCCTAGAATGGGAATCTGGTGCAGGAACGGGACGCGTTCCTGGGTGATGGAATCTTCCAGCCGCGAGATCCCCCCAATGACCGTGGTCCCTCCGTCCGGCACCATCACCTGCGTCTTGGCGCTCTGGGTGGTGATGGGCGGGATGCCGTTGACCAGGTTGCCGAAGTCGGCGGCGTTGTTCTGGATGTCCAGCTCCATGACGATGCTTCCGTCAGCCGTGATCTGGGGCGTCGCCCGCAGCTGGAGCGCGGCGTTGACGAACTGGGTCGTGACCGTGAAGTTGGCCGTGGTCTGGACGGGGATCTGGCGCCCCTGGATGACCTCGGCCTGCTTGTTGTTGAGGGCCGTGACCTTGGTGCTGGAGACGATCTGGCCGTTGCCGTTGGTCTCCATGGCCGTCAGGGCCACGTCGAGGCGGAGGGTGTCCAGGACGTTGGCGAAGGAGAAACCCACCGCCGAGCTGAACGCGGGGGAGGGTAGGTTGACGGCGTAACCGCCCAGCGGGCCGGCCATGCCCTTGGTGACGGTGCCCTGCGGGATGAGGGCGCCGTCGACGAGCACCTTGTTGGGGAACTGGAGCGAGGTCTGGTTCCCGTACACCGGATCGGCCACGCCCTTGGCCCCCCATTGGATGCCCAGGTTGCGGACGAAGTTCGAGGTGGCCTCGACGATGCGGGCTTCGATGGAGACCTGGGGTGTCGCCGTATCCAGGACCTCGATCATCTTCTCGATCAGATCGATCTTTTCCTTGGTGTCGGTCGCGATGATGGTGTTGGTGCGGATGTCGACGATCAGCTGGCCGCGCTCGGACTTACGGGCCTTGAGAAGGTCCAGGACCTCGGTGGCCTTGGCGTAGGATAGGGAATAGGTTCTGGTCAGAAGCGGCCCGCCCTGTTCCCTGGCGTCGCGCAGTTTTTGCTGTTCCGATTCCTCCTGGGTCAGGGAGGCGATGGGGGCGATGCGCAGGACATTGCCATCGAGGGACTTGCCCAGCCGCTTGTTCTTCAGGATGATGTCCAGGAACTGGTCCCAGGGCACGGCTTCGAAACTACAGGTGACCGTCCCTTTGACCTCGTCGTCGAAGATGACGTTTAAGCCGACGCGTTCGGCAATGTAGAGGATGACATCGCGCAGGTCGGCGTCCTTGAAATGCGGGCTGAGGACTTCGCCGGAGAATTTCTGTTCGGGATTGGAGATGGTCTTGGGCTGAAATTTGTCGGTTGGGGCGGGAGAGGCGGCCTTCTTCTCCTCCGGTTTGGGCTTGGTTTGGACGGGGGGAACGGAGGCGATGACCGGAATCTCATCCGCAGGCTTCGGCTTGGCCTCGACGGAGGCGGGAGCCGAATTCGCCCTGGCCTTGTCCGCGGCCTCCTTCTTCTCGGATGGAGTGGGAGACGGGACGGCCGCGTTCGTCGCGATGGCCGCGGGCTCGCCGGCCGCTTCCTGGGCGAAGACCACCTGGAAATCGGAAGCGCCTTGGGTCAGGGCGAAGGAGCGGGGTTCGCGCAGATTGAAGACGAGACGGGTGATCGAATACGGGGGCCCGTCCATGAATTGGCCGATCCGGACGGAATCTACGCCGAATTTCCCGATGGGCCGGTTTTCGGTCGGCCCGGAATACCGGCTGTCGAACACATCGACCACCAGGCGCAGGGGGTCGTCCAGGGCGAAGATATTGGCGATCGACGGCCGACCCAGGCGGGCGCCGATGTTCAAGCGGTCGGTCCGGGCCGAGATATCGATCGTCTCCAGATCGACAACCGGCCGGTTCGGGACGTCCAGCATTTTCTGGACCTCAGGCGCGATGAGATAATCGCCGGAACCGCGCAGGATCTTTTCCAGCTCGATCACCGTCCATGCGCCCTCGGAGAACACGCGATAGGGAACCTTCTCGGACATGGATACGCTCAAAAGCGAACGGCCGTTGCTCTTGGTCATGACCTTAAGGTCCTTGACCAGCTGGGGCTCGTCGGCCGGGACGGCCGGCGGAGCCGGCCATTTGGCCGGGCCGAATTCGACCTGCAGAAGAGCCGTCGGACCGGGGGCGAAGGAGAACGCCTGGGCCGCCATGGGAGCCGTGGCCTCGATGATGATGCGCGTATGGACCCGGGAGGGCAGCACGGTGATCTTCTGCACCGCCGGGGGCGTCTGCGCCCAGGCGACCGCCAGCGACAGCGCCAGCGTCGCCAGGCCGATGAGCCGGGTGATTTTCCGATTCATGTCATCGCTCCTCGGGGGTGATTTCTTTCACGATGTCCTTGGGTTTGAGCAGCGGAATGCCGCGCTCCTTGGTCTTGCGCAGTACGATTTCCTTGTCTTGGATGGATAGGACATAGCCGTCGGCCAAGCGATCGCCTTCGTGCGCGGTCATCGGAAATCCGGAGTTCAACCCGATCACGGCCTCGAACCGGCCTCCGGCCTTGACCAGCCCGATGATCGTGATCTCATCGATCAGCAGGTCGGAGAGGCCGGTGATGACCCGACGCTCGGTGAGATCCTTGCCCGCCAGAAGGTTTTTGAACGGATCCCGCCGCCCGGCGGGGTCGTATGAAACGACTTGCGCCGGCGCCTGGGAGGCCGCCTGCGTTGCGGCCAGCGGTCCAGTCCGGGCGGGAACCGAGGCGGCCAGGAGGGCGGCGACGACGATGGGCCTAAAATTTCTCATCTTTTAATTCCTTGATCGGCTTGGGCTTCGTCGGCCTCTTGATCTGGCTGATATCCAGGAAGAAATAGGTTTTGGCCGTGAAGACCGCCGAAATCGTCGTCTCCGACGTCTGTCCGGGCAGGGCCCGGATGACGAAATCATCGATGTTGAAAATGCGGGGGAATCTGCTCATCCGATCGAAGAAGGAACCCAGATTGTGGTAGCTGCCGACGATCTCCACAGGGATGGGGAGCTCGGTGTAATATTCCTTGGTTGTTTCCCGGTCGGACTGGAAATGGACGACGTCGAGCTGGGAATCATACGCCAGCTGCTGGACATTGCGCAGGATCTCGCCTGTTTCCTTCTTGCGGGGGATGAGCGGTTCAAGTTCGGCCATGGACTTGCCCAGCTGGTTCAGCTCGGCCTGGATCTTGTCCAATTGCCGCTTCTGGATCTGCAGCTTGGCTACCGCATCCTCGATCTGGACGCGCTCCGCGCGGAGTCCCGTGAGCTCGGCCTGCTTGGGCTTGAAATAGGCCAGATAAGCCAGGACGCCCAGAACCCCGACCACGATGAGGTATTGGTACCAGGGGCGGCGGGATTTCATTGGGCCTCCCGGGTTTTGGTCTTGACCGGCGTCGCCGGGGCGGGTGGGATCGGAGGCGGAAGGACCGCCGTCACGGTGAAATCGATGAATTGATTGTTTCCCTCGGCCCGCTGCTGGGTGTTGAGGATGCCTACGCTTTCGAAGATTCCGAGCTCGGTCAGGTTGCGGACATAGTCGGAAATGAGGACGTTGGTCAGGGCCCGCCCTTTGATCAGGAGACTGCTTTTATTGAGGGTCGTTTCGGTCAGCCAGACCCAGTCCGGGATGGCCCGGCTCATGGCGTCAAGGACCCGGACGGCCGTGCCCTGCAGCATCCGCAGCTCGGTGATGAGAGCGATTTTTTTCGCCAGATACTCTCTCTGCCATTCGATCTCATCGAGTTTGTTGACGATGGGCTGGAGGCGGCGCTGCTGCTCCTGGGCGTCGGCCAGCAGGGCCCGCTCCTGGTCCAAAGCCTGTTTCTGGGAGTAGGCCAGCGCGCCCAGGAGGACGATGGCCAAGACGATGATCAGGTTCTCCGGCGGTGCCTTGATCTTTTTGCCGGGGGCTTTTTCCTTGGGTTTCTTTTCCGCGGCCTCGTCCTCGGCGCCGAAGGGCCGGTCTTCGATCGTCTTCGTTTCGGCTTTCAAAAGGTTGACGCGGATCATGGGCTCACTTCTCTTTTTTCCGGCTGGCCAGTCCGGTGACGACGCCGAACACGGGGGCCATTTGCTCGTAAATCACGCGGTCGAGCTTTTTTTCATTATAGTGGACGCGCCGGAAGGGGTCAAACAGGGTCGTTTTGACGGCGAATTTCTGCTCGACGGCGGCGGCCATGCCGCGCAGATTGGCCAGCCCGCCGGCCAGGAAGATGTGCTCGATGTGGTTGTCCCGCTTGTTCTCCGCCTGGAAAAAGGTGAACGTTTTCTCCACTTCCTCGATCAGGCTCTTGATGTTCATGCTCAGGAGCTCTTCCACCTGGGAGGGCTTGACCGATCGGGAGGGAAGGCCTTTGAGCAGGTTGTCCGCCTCCTGGGGGCCGACATTGAGGTCCTTGCGGATGTTCTCGGCGATAAAAGCCCCCCCGATCGTCAGGTCGCGGAACAGCTGCGGAGCGCCCCGGTCGATGATGACGATGGTGGTGATATTGGCTCCGATGTTGATCAGGGCGATCGCCTTTTCGACGAATTCCTCGGGATAATTGATCTCCAGGGCGTTGTATAAGGCAAAAGCGTCGACCTCGATGGCGGCCAGGTTTTTGCGGGCCAGGTTGAGGACGTTGGCATAGGCCGAGACCTTGTCCTTCTTGACCGCGACCAGCAGGATCTCCAGGCCCCGTTCGCCGCCCTCCGCCGGGGGCCGCAGGATGGCGTAATCGACGTGCGTCTCCTCATAGGGATAGGGGATATTGTGCTTGGCTTCCCAAATGATGGATTCGGCGAGTTCCTCGCTTTCCATGGTCGGCAGGGCGATCTTCTTGATGATGACCGAGTTGCCGGCGACGGAGATGACCGCGTCCTTGGCCGTGATCTTGGCCTTGTCGAAGGCCGTGCGGATGGTCTCGGCCACGGCCGCGGCGTCGATGATCTGGCCCTCCACGATGGCGTCGTGGGGGAGGGGCTCGTATCCGATGCGGACCACCGAGTAAACGTCCCGTTTGCCTTTTTTCTTGATGCCGAGTTCCAGGACCTTGATGGTGTGCGACCCGATGTCCAGCCCGACGAGGGCTTTGTCTTTCTTGAAGCCGAACATATCGGTCCTCTGTCCTGTCTATTGGATGGACGGGGTTTCCCGGCTCAATTTCTCATGCAGCCGCCGCTCGACGACCGGCGGAACGAGATCGCTGACGGAACCTCCCAGGGCGAACACTTCCTTGACCACCCCGGAATTGAGGAACGTGTAAGGCGCGCTGGGCATCATGAACAGTGTTTCCAGCTCGGGAGAGAGGTTCTGGTTCATAAGGGCCATCTGGAATTCGTATTCGAAATCGGAAACGGCCCGCAAGCCGCGGATGACGATACGGACGCCGAGATCCTTGGCGAACCGGACCAGGAGGCCGTGAAAGGCGGAGACTTCGATCTGCGTCTCCTCCTGAAAAATCTCGCGGATGAGTTCGACCCGCTCGTCCGTCGTGAAAAGCGTCGTTTTCTTGGGGTTTTGTAGGACCGCCACGACGATGCGGGGAAAGAGCTTGGCTCCGCGCCGGATGATGTCGACGTGGCCGTTGGTGATGGGATCGAACGATCCGGGATAAATGGCGATTCTTTCCATAGCTGGTTCCTTAAAGCCCCGTCATCCTGCCTTTCTGATTAACGAAAAATGTCATTATTGTCGAACGACAATTCGTTTCCGGAAATTCTGTCCCTTGGGTCTTTAGCATTTTAGTATCGCGGGGGGAATTATTGCAGAGTGACGAATTTCGGCAATCCCCCCGGGGGGGGAATCGGGGGGTGAAATAGGGATGAGGGGGGCTCGGGGGGTTTGGGGAAAACACTCGGATTTTCCCCGGCGCGGAAAATCCGCTCCGACACTCCTCCCGCGCTCTTCCCGCAAGAGCGGGAAACCATGCCCGCTTGGTCGTCGTACGGGTTTTCCCCAAATCCCCCTTCGCCCTCAGCTAACAATGTCCGCGGGTCCTGCCGTTCCGGCGCACCGGCCCCGAAGGCGAGTACCGGCGGTTCCCTCCTCTTGGAGGAGGGATTAGGGTAGTAATCTTAGACTGAGGTTTGGAACGAGCCTTCGGAATTCACGTTGATCTTGTCACCCGCCGACGCATTTCGGGGAAAACGCTGCCGTTCTTCCTTCGATCGGAAGAACGGTACTCGACGCGGGAAGAGCGTCGCGGCGCGTTTTTCCCTGAATGCTCTGAGCCCGGCTTTCATATTGAAGCGGAAGGAATTGATTTGCGCCTCCATTTCAAGCAAAATAGGATCATGAAACGGGGAGTTTTCCTGTTCGCGTGCGCCTGTCTTTTCGTCTTGGCCGCCCGTCCGGCCGGCGGACAGGACGACGAAGCGTTTTTCTCCCAGAAGCGGCGGACCATGGTCGAAACCCAGCTGCGGGCCCGGGATATCAGAAATGCCCGAGTCCTGGAGGTGATGGGTCAGGTGCCGCGGCATCTTTTCATCGGGCTTCCTTATCGCCGTCAAGCCTATGATGATTATCCGTTGCCGATTGATGAAGGACAGACCATCTCCCAGCCGTATGTGGTGGCTTTAATGACCCAGATCTTGGAATTGAAGCCGACGGACAAAGTCCTGGAGGTGGGGACGGGGTCGGGCTACCAGGCGGCCGTTCTGTCCCGGCTGGCCGGCCGCGTTTTCAGCATCGAAATCAGCGTGGCTCTGGCCCAGAAAGCCCGCCAGACGCTCCAGACGCTGGGCTTTGCCAATGTCGAGATCAAGAGCGACGATGGATATTTCGGCTGGCTCGAACAGGCCCCGTTCGACGCCATCATCGTGACCTGCGCGGCGCGCCAGATTCCGCCGCCGCTCGTCCGGCAGCTCAAGGAAGGCGGACGCCTGGTCATCCCCCTGGAAGAAACCGACGAATTCCAATTGCTCAAGCTGGTCACCAAGATCAAGGGAAAACCCGAGATCCGCCAAATCGCCCAGGTTCGTTTCGTGCCCATGCTCGGCCGGGACAAGAAGAAGGCCCCTTCGGGGCCGGAGCGGCCATGATTCGTTTCGGCACCAACGGCTGGCGGGCGGTCATGGGCGAGGAATTCACCTTCCATAACGTCCGCCTTTGCGTCCAGGCCATCGCCAACGTCCTGCGCCGCAAATATGAGAATGGTTCGATCACCGTCATCGTCAATTACGATACCCGCTTCCTGTCCGAACGCTATGCCGACGAAGCGGCCAAAGTCCTCTCTCACAATAAGATCCACGTTCTGCTGGCGGAGCGGGACTCGCCCACGCAGGCCCAGGCCTACGAGATCATCCGCCGCAAGGCGCAGGGAGGGATCAATTTCACCGCCTCGTTCAATCCGCCCGAATACAACGGGCTGAAGTACAACACGGAGACCGGCGCGCCCGCCCTGCCCGGGGAGACGGAGGCCATCGAGGCCGAGATCCGGGCCCTCCAGAAGGATTTCGATTTTTTCCCCCGCTACTCGCGGACGGAATATATCGAAAGGATCGACCTGCGCCCCGATTACCTCGCCTTCCTGCAAAAGGAGATTGACTTCGAGGCCATTCGCCGGTCCGGCCTGCGCGTCGGCGTCGATCTCCTCTACGGCACGAGCCGCGAGTACCTCGATGAAATTCTCGTCGACAACGAAGTTCCCATCGAGGAAATCCATGGCTTCATCGACCCGTATTTCGGCGGCATGGCCCCGTCCTGCACGGAAGAAAACCTGGAAGATCTGATCCGCCTGGTCCGCGACAAGAAATGCGGTCTGGGCCTGGCCACGGACGCCGACGGCGACCGCTTCGGCATCGTCGACCATGAAGGGACAGTCGTCATCCAAAACCTGGTCCTGGGCGTGCTTCTCCATTATCTCGTCACCGTGAAAGGCTGGCGGGGCGGGGTGGCCCGTTCGGTCGCGACCACCCATCTCCTCGACCGCATCGCCCGGCAGTACGACCTGCCGGTCTTTAAAACGCCGGTCGGGTTCAAGTTCATCGCCGATCTTTTTCTACAGAACAAAATCGTCTTCGGCGGCGAAGAAAGCGCCGCCTTGGCCGTCCAGAACCATCTCCCCGAGAAAGACGGGATCATCGCCGGCCTGCTGACGACCGAGATGGTGGCCGTCTCCGGGAAACCCCTGGCCGAACTCGTCCGCGACCTGTTCAAGGAATACGGCAAGCGGGTGGGCGGCCAAAGAAGCGTTCCCCTCACCCCGGAGCGGGAGAGAAGTCTGCGCCGGTTGATCAAAAATCCTCCGGCCAAGCTGGCCGGACGCTACGTCGTCGAAGCCACCACCATCGATGGGGTCAAATTCGACTTCTCCGACGACGACTGGCTGCTCTTGCGTTTCTCGGGCACGGAACCGCTCGTCCGCTGCTACGCCGAAGCCGGTTCAGCCAAGGACGTGCGTGTGCTCCTCAAGGCGGGGCTGAAGAAGCTGGGCTGATATGGATTGGAAAAAGATTTCCCGGCCTGCCCGCGCCGCCGCGTTGCTGGCGGTGTTCGTTCTCGTCGTCCTTTTGATCACGACCTTCTTCGGCAAAAAGGGCTTGATCGAGATTTACAGGTCCCGTCAGAACTACGCCGAGCTGCAAAAGGAGATCCAGTGGCTCAAAGAGGAGAAAAGCCGGCTGGAACGGGAAATCGCCGCGCTCGAGACCGATCCCCGGTCCGTCGAGCGCGAGGCCCGGGACCGGCTTTGGCTGGTCAAGCCCGATGAACAAATCGTGGTGAAAAAGAAAAAATAGCGCGGCGCCCGCCGCGACGCCATCAACTGTATCAGAATCCCGCCCCCACCGGCATGAGCGCCCAGACCCGGTCCCGGGCGAGAAAATCGATCCACTCCAGCGCCCGGCCCAGAGCCAAGGGGAGCCCGGTCCCGATGGAGGCTTCACGGCGGCCGAAAAGGGCGGCCCAGAATGAGATCCGTTTCGGCCAGACGACGAGCCGGACATCCTGGCTTTTGGGGATCCCGGCCAGCGTCTTCGCCGTATCGATGGCCAGCGATAATCCGCCCAGTTCGTCGACCAGACCGATCTCCCTGGCTTGCGCTCCGGTCCAGACGCGGCCGCGGCCGATTTTACGCACCGCCTCCGGCGTCAAGCCGCGGCCCTCGGCGGCCTTGGCCACGAAGCGATCGTAAATCCAGACGATCTGTTTTTTGAGAAGGGCCTGCTCGTCGCCGCTCAGCCCGCGGAAGGGCGTGTAGATATCCGAGCGCTTTCCATAGCGCACGGTTTCCGACGTCACGCCGAGTTTCTCCAAAAGAGACGAGGCGTCGATTTTGAGCGATAGCACGCCGATCGAACCGGTCAAAGTCTGCGGTTGGGCGATGATTTTGCTGGCGCCCATGGCGATCCAATACCCCCCCGATCCGGCTAGGTCGGACATGGAAACGACCAGCGGCTTTTTTCTCTTGCAGAGCATGACTTCGCGCCAGATGGCGTCCGAGGCGACGGCCGAACCGCCCGGGCTGTCGATGCGGAAGACCACGGCGGCGATGGCGTCGTCATCGCGGGCCGCCCGCAACCGGCGGACGATCGTCTCCGCGCCCATGGTTTGCCCTCGGCTTTCGCCCTCCTGGATGGGCCCCGTGCCGTAAATCAGGGCGACTTTGCGGCCCCGGTTCAAGCCCACGGACGCGGGATCGACGAGGGCGTAGGCCCCCAGCGTCGTGCGGTCGATCGCCCGGCCGTTCTTCCGGAGCAGCGCGGCGACCTCGTCGTCATAGAGGAGATCGTCGACCAGTCCGGCCTGGACCGCTTCTTGGCCCTGGAAAAACGCCTGGTCCACCAGGGTGCGCACCTCATCTTCGGTCTTATGCCGGGCCTCGGCGACGGCCCGGATGAAATGGGCGAAATGATCGCCGAGCAGGGATTCGGTCATTTCCTTGTGGGCCTTGGTGAACCCCGTTTCGGTGAACATGCTGTAGGCGGTCTTGTATTCCTCGACGCGCTGGACTTCAACCCGGAGGCCCAACTTATCCAGGGCGTTCTTGAAAAAGGGGACTTGGCCGCCGATGCCCGGGATGCCCAGCCACCCCAGAGGGTGAAGGACGATCCGGTCGCAGGCCGTGGCCAGATAATACTCTTTGCTGAATTCGGGCGCTTCCTCGATGTAAGCGTAGGCTTTTTTCCCCGAGGCCCGGAAATCGATCAGGGCGCCGCGGATTTCCGCGCATTTGGCCCAATCGCATTCCAGGGGACCCAACCGGACGAGCACGGCGGCGATGCGGTCGTCGACGGCGGCCATGCGCAGGGCCATCCAGATTTCGTGCATCGAAAGGGCGCGCCCCGCGCCGAAGAGAGAGGATAGGATGTTGGTTTCCGGATATTCGACAAGAGGGCCGGCCAGGCCGATTTCGAGATAGGCGGCCGAGGGAATCCGCGGCGCCCCTCCGAATTCGACGAAGAAGAAGGATACGACGGCGGCCAGGATGAGAACGACGAAAAAAAGGACGAGGATTAAAACGTAGCGGCCTTTTTTCATGGCATCTCCCGGGCGCCGGTTGGGGACCGGCCGCCCCCTCCCACTATAACAAAAAAACGGGAGGGCGGAACAGGAGGCCGGCCGAACTGCCGTCCCCCGAGTACCTTATTTGCCCCTTGATTTTTTCCTTGGGCTTGTGGAAAAATGAGGTGATCTCAATTCTCGGACACTCAACTCCTCATGGGTTGGAGAACGGAAGCGAGGAGTCGAGGAGGATTTTTTTATGAGCTCCACAAAATTGTATGTCGGTAACCTCAATTATCGGACCACGGAAGACAAGTTGAAGGAAGTGTTCGGCCCGTACGGCGAGGTTACCTCGGCCAACGTCCTCCAGGGGCGCGGCTTCGGGTTCGTGGAGATGGCGACGCCCGAAAACGCGGAAGAAGCCCGACTAAAGTTGAACGGGACAGACCTGGAAGGCCGCAAGATCATCGTCAACGAGGCGCGCCCACGCACCGACCGCCCCCGGGAACCCGGCCAGGGCGGAGACGGCGGCGATCGCGGCGGCTTTCGTAAATACTGAAAACAGCCGGGCTTGAGCCCGTCCCGTTCCCCGAGAGCGTTCTCCATCGCGGAGGATTTCTATCGAATCGGCTTGTTTTTACTACGGGGAGCAGTAAATATGTTGCATAATCCTTACTGCTCCCCGAGTACTAGCCGGGCGACAAAGACATCCGGGGTCAACTATATTCCGCCCGGCTTAGTAATTTCCCGCTCGCGTAAACCTTTCGGAAGAGGCCTTCGTAGAGTCTGGTGAACGCCCGGACCGAACATGAATCCGACCTCGAACCGCACTTCGAAACCGCGAATCGGCGAAACGCCGTCCGTGCGCCTGCCTTCCGGGCGGCTGCGGGGGGCCCGATGACGGCCGACATCACCCGGCGTGCGGCGCCCGAAGAATCCGCCCCGGCCGCGGCCCTCGTCCGGCGCGTCCGGGAAGGGGACCGGGAAGCCTTCCTGGCCCTGACCCGGGCTTACCAGAAGAAAGTGTTCGCCCTGGCCTATTCGTTTTTCCGCAACAAAGAAGACGCCCTGGACCTCGTTCAGGAGACGTTCCTGCGCCTGTACCAGAAAATCGATCTGTTCCGGGACGGCCGCAATTTCGAGGCCTGGCTTCTCCAAGTCGCCCGCAACCTGTGCATCGACCACTATCGCAAGAATTACGTCAAGCGCCGCGGGATGGAAGTGTCGACTCCGGTCGAAGACCTGGCCATCGCCGACGGCCGGGCCGAAGGAGAGATCCGGGCGTCCGACCTCAAGGACGTTCTGTCGCGCTGCGTCGACCAGCTGGCCGAGCGGCAGCGGACGATCTTCATCCTTCGCCATTACAACCAGCTCAAAAATGAGGAAATCGCCCAGATCCTCAACATCTCGGTCGGGACGGTTAAGTCCCTGCATTTCAAGGCCATCCAGAATCTGCGGGGCCTGCTGAGCCCGTATTTGGGGTGCGCGACATGAAGAACTGCCGACGCGAATTCGAGGAAGTCCAGCAAATCCTGGCCGGCGCCGAAGCCGTCCGCGAGGAAATGGACCGGGCCATGGCTTCCGTGGATTGGGACGCCTTGCCCGAACGGATCGCCGACGCCGCATGGAAAGCTGCCGAATCGACTCCGGTCCGCCCGGGCCCCTGGGAACGAACGCCCTTCCTGCGGGCGCTGGCCCAAGCGCGCCTCCGGCCGGTCTTCGCCGGCCTTCTGGGCGGACTGCTGGTCGGCTCCTTGGTCACCTATGTCCTGCTCAAACGCGGCCCGGCGCCTCTGCCCAAGGTCGAAGCCTACGCGGCCTCCGGCGAATTCATCGACCGGGTCGAGTTCCAAATGGCCAAGCGGGAGACGATCGATTATCTGGAAAAAAGCGAATACGTCATCCTCGATCTCGTCCAGTCTCCGCTCGAGCGGACCGCCCCCGCAGATCCGGCGGCGGCCTCCGACCGGATCAAGGCGCTACTGTCCAAGAAACGCTATTTCAACGCCAAACTCGACGACGGGGGGATGGCCAAGGCCCGGGAGATCTGCGATCAGATCGAGATGCTGTTCCTCGAATTGTCCCAGATCAACGACGCCTTGTCCGCCGAGGAGGCGGCCAAGATCCGGAAATTCGTCGAGGACAAGCAGCTTTTATTGAAGATCCGACTGCTCAAGAAAGAATTACGGGAGAACGGGGGTTTAACATGAACCATAAAGCACGAATCATTGCTTTCGCCGCCCTGCTGGCCGTGATCGCCGCGCCGGCCCTGCGGGCCGCCGCGGAGGATCCGCAGGCCCGGGACGAGAAGGCCTTTCAGGACATCAAGCTCTTGATTTTTGACGAGAAATGGGCCGCCGCCGAGGCCCGCCTGTTCGATTTTCTGGGCCGCTACCCGCAAAGCGCTTATGCTCCGCAAGCCTTGTACTACAAGGGCAAGTGCCTCGAAGAAATGGGCGGGCGGGACAAGGACGCCCTGCAGGCCTATAAAGCCTATCTTCAGATCAAGGACCGCAACAAGAACCTGGCCGAGGACGCCGAGGTCTCCATCGTCGATCTGGCCCTCAAATTCTATGACGCGGGCGAGCGGGACTACCTGCGCGATATGGAGGACCGGCTGGATTCGCGGAACAAGGTCGTCCAATACTACGCCGCCGTCCAGATGAGCAAGAGCAAGGACCGCCGGCTGGCGGAACGGACCATTCCCATCCTGCTGACCATCGCCCGGGGAGAGTCCAACGCCGATCTCCGCGACCGGGCCAAGATCGCCCTGCTCCGTCTTTCGCCCGAGTCCCTGTCTCAAGTCGAGGGCCGGCCGGTCTTTCGCCGCCATGGAACGCTCCACTTTGAAGTCGTCGACGAGGGCCTCAGGAAAGTCCTGTTTTCGATCGCCATCCCCAAAGCCCTGGCCGACCTGGCGTTGTCCGCCGTCCCCGAGGAGGAGATGCAGGCCGTCCGGCTTAAGGGCTACGACATTCCCAAAATCCTCCGCGAATTGGAGACGTCCGGGCGCAGCATTCTCGAGATCCGCTCGGAAGGAAAATATATCAAGATCTGGATCGATTGACGGGATCGTAACCGATGAGGAGACCGAATCCATGAAAAAAAACGTCCTTGCCCTGATCCTCGTCCTGGCCGCCGTTTTGGCCGCTGCCCCGCTGGCCGCCGCCGAAAAAAACCGCGCCGACCTGACCGTCATCCGCAAGGCCGTCGCCGACGCCCCGGCAACCGAGCCCGCCGCCCGTCCGCGCTGGTTCAAGCTCGTGGTGACCGACGACCGCTGCCACAAAGACGTCGTCAAGCTAAGTCTGCCCATCGGGCTATGCGAGCTGTTCCTGAGCAAGTGCCGCGACACCAAAGTCAAGCTGAATCATCATCTGTCCGAAATCGATCTGGACGAAATCTGGACCGAATTGAAGCACTCCCTCCCGCGCACGGTCATCGAGGTGTCCGGACCCAAGGAGACGGTCAAGATCTGGTTCGAGTAAAAGGACGGCGGGACTTGCTGCTCCAGATTGCCGACCGCGCATGTTTGCTCGATCGTCGATTCGGAAGACGCGGGTCAAAACGCACGGATTTTCCCCATGTATGAAAGCGCCGCTTAGGTCAAGCTTATTTAAGTCTTTTCTTTGGCCTCTCCTTTTTCGTTCTCAGAGGTGATTTGGTTTTCCGATCGTCTCCGGTTCGTCCGATCCATGTATTCGCGTTCTCGGCCGCATGGGTTTCTGTCCCGGTAAGGTCCGCAATCAGCGATCGAGCTCTCCATCTTCATGGGGAAATCGCGTTTCCTCCCGGGTTGACGAAGTCGAAGACGATTGAGGATCACGATAAGGTTCGTTTTTCTTCAACACCCAATACGCCGCTTCCGCCAGATGCCGTGCCACCGCACCCACCGCTTTTCCATGCCCCTTGCGTTCCCTGATCCGCAGGTAGAGCCGCACGACATGACGATCAGACCAGCTCTTTTGACGGGCCGAGACGCCATTAGCGGCCTCATAAAAAGCCCACTTCAGGTATTGATTCACATCGGACCGCGTCTTCCCATAGCGGACCTTCCCTCCGCTGGCGGCGATCCGGGGAACCGTGCCGGCGTAACTCGCCAACCGATCCGCCCCTCCAAACCGTTCGACATCCCCGATCTCCAAGGCGATGACGATCCCCAGGATTGAACCGACTCCCGGCAGGGTCATCAACAGCTTGATGGCCGGTGTTTCGGTTACCACCGCCCGGATTTGCTCCTCACTTTTCCGGATCTGATCTTCGACTTGGTCTAAAAGCGTCAACTCCATTTCGACCGATAGACGCGTTTGCGGAGGAAGTTCGGCTAGCCGCTGCCCCAGCACCTCCCGGCCTCTTTTCCCAAAAACATCGCTGACCTCATCGATCTCGATCGCGTATTTGGCCAACGTCGCCTGAATCCGGTTCTTCAGCGTCGTCCTCATCCGGACCAGGGCCATCCTCATCCGCGGCAGTTCCCGCTGGTCTCGCAGCTCGCCCGGCGGTATCCAGACTCCCGGCAATGTCCCATTCCTCAACAACTGGGCCAACCCCGCGGCGTCCAACTTGTCGGTTTTATTGACCTGCCCCATCATCAGCTTGGCCTTCCTGGCATGGGTCAAGATCGGATTATGGCCCGCCGCTTCCATCTCGTCAATCATCCAATACCAGGAGCCGATGGTCTCGACGGCGATCGGAGTTCCCAAGGGCAGCTCGTCAAGAAAGTCCCGATATAAGGCTCGATCATGTTCCACTCGAACGGGTCGTCCGACAGGACCCTTGTCGTTCACCAAGGCAAAGACCGAGTACCGTTTATGCGCGTCGCATCCTGCATAAATCATGGCCGCCACCTCCTTTAATCGTCATCTTAAAGGAATTTACGCGGCGCTTTCATATAATCAGC
>Ga0315275_10001776_pt1 | contig 19197 bp, 15 predicted proteins | sample YL17G03_0_MG_FD_205557 | JGI IMG/M metagenome (GOLD analysis project Ga0315275, IMG submission 205557) | Sediment microbial communities from Yellowstone Lake, YNP, Wyoming, USA - YL17G03_0 | ecosystem: Environmental > Aquatic > Freshwater > Lake > Sediment | place: USA: Wyoming | collected...
ACAGGATATTTATATTATATAATAATCAGAGGTTAACCTTTTTACGACTTTCGCTTTCTATCCTCTGATAGGTATATTTTATGGCAAAAGATGATTATGAAAGAGTTAAGGAAGTCTTACAAGAGCTTGAGAAGAGCAAATTCATCAAACATATTGCTGAAATGTGGAATGAACAGGCTAAATTGCAAAAGAAAGCGACATTGGTAGTAGTTCTTGCCATATTGAGTGCAATAGTACTGCTTAATCTATGGGGCAAGCTAACTCCAGAATCAAATGGCTGGATCATTGCTGCGCTGATAGGCTATCTTTTTGGAAGGGGTCAAAACTAGATAATCATGCGATCCCCTCACAGGACTTGAAATCTGGCCTATTCATGTAATACTCCAGTTCGTCATTACAGACGTCCATCTCCTTGATAATTGCATTACCAAAAGATACTCTCCATATTGGGCTGTTCATACACGGTTTTACACTACATAATTCTGTCATTTTATCAACCTTTTCTTTCATTTAAGCTTCTTCTAAGAAGCTTTAACAGAAATAGCAAATCAAAGGTATTTAAATATAATTTTTACCGTCTAACCCCCAATAATAAATGTGCAAGATGGGTAATTTATGTGCAGACTGGCATTTATGTGCAAAACCGAAATCAAGAAAAGGCTTTTAAACTGTTAATACCATATTAACATGATCACTATGACACCAACGCTTAGGAAAAGGAGGCCTTTCGGGTTTGGGTTCTTCGACGAGCCCATGATGCCGGACATAGAGCAGCTGTTCGCAAGCATCGAGAAGGAGATGATGAGGGACATGGAGCAGTTCCAGAATATCAAGAAGGAGAAGACCGGACCTAACACAAGAGTCTATGGATTCAGCCTCAAGATAGGGCCTGATGGCAAGCCGGTGTTTGAGGAATTCGGCAATGTCAGCCCTAATAATGCGACAGTCATAGGCAAGCCGCCTTCCGGCAGGCAGGAGACTGTCAAGCCCAAGACAGACGCAAGGGTTCCTTTCACAGACGTCATAATACACAAGGGAGTCATAAAAGTCATTGCCGAGATGCCGGGGGTAAAGAAGGAGGACATCAAGCTCAACATGGTCGGAAGCGACAGGATCGAGATCAAGGTAGATACAGACGGCAGGCACTATTACAAGGTCGTCGACCTTGACGGGGAGCCGGACGAGAGCACAATTGAGGCAAAGTACAACAACGGAATCCTGGAGCTGACGATGAAGTCCAAGGCAACAGCGAAGGAGGAGCCGAAGAAGCAGATAAAAGTCAGATAAGCCCCTTTCTTTGACCTTTTTCTTTAGAAGAGCCTTTTTAGAAAAAAGGCTTCACCTAAAAAACTAAAAACGGTTCAACTAAAAGAAACTACAGTTGGCCGTCTACGGTAAAGAAAAACTATTCTTGTCAAAAAGATAGGCCCCTCAGGGCTCCAGGTTCTCGTCATCTGCCCATTTGGGCATCCGCAAACCTGTATGTCATCATAGGAACCTATGATTCCTCTTTCCCTGTTCTCATTTTAAATAACGCCTAAGACAGGGTAGGATATACCTTTTTAAACACTTTCACACACAATAAAGTCTTAACGATCAAAATGGAAACCAAACTCATCAAACCGTCAAAGCCAAATCTTGGCAGGAAATCCGATCTCACATCTTTCAAGGATGCTATAAGTCAGGGCAAGGAAAGCCCAGCCGTATCGCAAGATCAAATGGAAAAGATCGGTGTCAGCGAAATCAAATACCGCTTGCTTTTTGAGCATGCAAATGATGCCATCTTGATGGTAGATTCTGAAACAGGCATAATTTTGGATGCAAATAGAAATGCGGAGCTGATGTTGGGCTATTCAAGGGAAGAGATCATAAGCATGAACCGTTCCAAGCTGCATCCCCCGGAAAAGGAGGGCCATTATAAAAAACAGTTTGAAGACCACATCAAGCTAACTTCTGCTGTAGATCACAAATCAGAGGTCATTAACAAAGATGGAATAACCATCCCCATAAGCATGAGTTCCAGCGTGTTTGAATTAGATGGTAAAAAAATGATTATGGGCATATTCAGGGATATTTCTGAAATAAACAAAACAGAAGAAGCGCTGAAGGAAAGCGAAGGAATATTCAAAAGTTTCATGAGAAACAGTCCCGTCATCACATACATAAAAGATGAAAAATTAAGATTGCTCAAGGTGAGCGATGGTTTCGAGAGCCTGCTTGGCAAACCGGTCAGCGAATTGCTGGGCAAGGACTCCTATGAGCTGCTGCCTCCGGAATTCGCGAAAAGCGCAATCGCAGACGATTTGAAAGTACTGGAGGGATGCAAAACGGTTGTCCGTGAAGAGACATTGGGAGGCAGGACATACAAGACCATCAAGTTCCCCATCCACATCGAAGGGAAGCCTGATCATATAGGCGGCTTTTCAGTGGACATCACCGAAAGGAAGGCGCTGGAAGAAAAATTAAGATCCAGCGAGGAACAATTCCGCCTCATGTATGATCTTGCCAGCGTCGGGATAATGACTGCGCTTAAAGACGGCACATTTGTCAAGGTCAACAGGTCATTTGCTGAAATGCACGGCTACACAATTGAAGAAATGTCGTCTTTGAGCCTATCCGATCTGGATACTCCCGAATCCCATCGCCTTATGCCCGAAAGAATGCGTCAAATTTTAGAAGGGAAGAATATGGTTTTTGAAGTGGAGAATTATCATAAGGATGGAAGCATCATCTCCCTTGAAGTGTCGGCCAGCCTCATTTCCTATGCCGGAAACGATTATATTCAGGCTTTTCACCGCGACATCACCGAAAAGAAGAAGCTGGAGCAACAGGTATTCTTCCAGTCAAACCTGCTCGAGAACGTTTCCGATGCCGTCATAGCGACAGATAACGGCTACAACATCAGTTTCTGGAACAAGGCAGCAGAAAAGCAGTATGGCTGGGCCTCAGCAGAAGTGATGGGCCATCCTCTTGGCGAGTTCATCACCAACGACTATCTTGGCGCTTCTCTTGAATCTGTCCTGCAGGAGATATCCAAGAACGGCCATTGGAAGGGCGAAGTGACGCAAAACCGCAAAGACGGCGTCCGCATTCCCATAATGGCATCCCTCTCAATGATAAAAGACGGCCAGAACCAGCCTGCAGGATTCCTTGCGGTCAACAGGGACATCACCGAGCGAAAGCAGATGGAGATTGCTTTGGTCGAGAAGGAGAGGCTCAGCGCCATAGGAGAGCTTGCATCCGGAGTTGCGCATGACTTCAATAATTCGTTGCAAGCGATATTGGGAGGATTGGACCTCCTTTCGCTCAATCCCGAGGAATTGTCCCCTGAAATCAGCAGGCGCATCGGCATAATTCAGAAATCCGCGGATGATGCCGCGGTAAGGGTCCAGCAGCTCCAGCGATTTGCCGGAAAGGGGAGCCAGTCGCATGACCACATATTCGTCAATCTAAACGAATTGATAGACGAAAGCATCGAGCAGTCAAGGCCGAAATGGAAGGACGAGGCGGAGAAGAAAGGGCTTCACATATCCATCCACAAGAACTATGAGGAGATAGGCAGCATCGATGGAAATCCTGGGGAGCTCAGGAGCGCGTTCTATAACCTCATCAAGAATGCGGTCGAGGCCATGCCAGAAGGGGGGAAGCTGACATTCAAGACAGGGATTTCCGATGAAGGGGTCTACGCCAGGATCACCGATACGGGGATGGGGATGAGCGAGGATACAAAGAAGAGGGTTTTCCAGCCTTTCTACACCACCAAGGGCTTTGAGCTTGGAAGAGGTTTGGGAATGAGCTCCGTATATTCGATATTCACGGAGCACAAGGGAACGATCCGCGTGAAGAAATCCGAGATCGGCAAGGGAACGACAATGGAAGTGATCCTGCCGTTCGGGACCATAAAAAAGGAAAAGCCGCTTGAGGAGGCAACCTCCTCTGAAGGAGCTTTAGCAGGGAGGATCCTTTGGGTGGACGACAACGAGCCGATAAGGGACTATGGGCAGTCCATATTGGAAAAGTTGGGATATTCCCCGGATATCGTTGCCAGCGGTGAGGAGGCGCTGAAGCTGATGGAAAGCAACAAATACGACCTGGTCATCACCGACATAGGGATGCCTGGCATGAGCGGATGGCAGCTGGCAGAAAAGATAAACGAGAATCATAAGGGCACGAAAATCGCGGTCCTGACCGGCTGGGGCGCGGAAGTCACCGATGAGCAGAAGCAGAAGCACGGCGTCGGATATGTCATCGGAAAGCCAGTCAACAGGAAGCAGATAGGGGACCTTGTCAGGGAAGCCATCCAGCTGAAGCAATAACCCCTTTAAGGGGTATAATATACCTTTTTAAACACTTTCCACCACAGTATATCATTGCGTGATTAAATGAATTGCACCAGGTCAATAAAACCGCCACTGAAGTCCAAAGGAAGGAAGATTGATTTTACTGTTTATAAGGATGGAAAAAACGGCAAGGGAAGCCACTCTTCCATAATAACGCTCAATCAAATCGAGAAGCTTAAGGCAAAGGTTGCAGATGTCCTGGCCAAGCTGGAAACCGCAAAAAAGGAGAAAGCAAGGCTTGAAGAGGAGAAAGCAAGGTTTGGAGAGGACCTGGAAGCACAAAGGGACATGAACGCAACCCTGGTAAGCGGGATGAGAAGGCTTGAGGAAGCAGAGGCAGATCTTAAGTCAATGCTTGCCTCAGAAGAGAAAAAATCAGGAAACTACTCGTCAGTGATCGTGGAGCTGGAATCGCACAAGGATTCCCTCCAGAAGAGGATAAACGCCCTTGAGGATGAACTAAGGCAAATGCAGGAAGGCAGTGCCAGGCTTGAGGGGCAGCTTGAGCAGAAAACCCTTGAGGCAAGGCATTTTGATGAGATTAGGGTGCAGACAGAGGAGCGTATGAATGATGTCGCAACCGTGAATTCAAGCCTTGCAAGGGAAAACCAGAACCTCCACAACAGCCTCGGCGAACTGGCAGGGGAATACAAGGATATTGAAAAAAGGCTTGAGGCATTGGCAAAGTCAAATGCTGAAACCAATGAAAAGCTTGCTTCAGAAAAGGAAAGGGCAGACAAGCTGCAGGCAGAAATTGATTCCAGAGACAAGGAAAGAACAGAGCTTATTACTGAGCTGCAGAGGCTCAGGGGATTGGACGACATAAAGACCTTTGAAAGGCTGTCCAATCAGTTTGAGGTGGCAAGGAAGGAGCTGGAAAAGATCCTGGAAAGCAACACCTCCTACAGGAAGGAAAATTCAGAGCTGATGTTAAAGATAGACCGGCTGGAGGAGGAAAACGACGATCTGAAAAGCAGGATCTCCAGTCTTGAGGACAGCATCGTTACCCTCAATGCCGCATTGAGGATGGCAACAGGCGAGAACAAGAGGCTTGGGCTTTCGCTGCAGGCGGAGCAGGGCAAGAACTCTGAGGCAAAAGAGAAAATAACTAAACTGGAAGTGCAGGTAGAGGAAAGGGACAAGGCAATTTCCGGGATGAAGGAAGAGATAGCAGGCATCACGGCAGACAACGATTCCCTCAAGGGCCAGGTGGCTTCGCTCCATCCGGATTCATTGAGGAAGATCGAGCAGGAATTCGTTTCGCAAATTACAGACCTCAAGAAAAAGGAAGAGCTATTGGAAGGCAAGAAGTCAGAGACAGCCAAGAGGATATCCTCGCTCGAGGCCGAGGTGAACGACCTAAGGGCCAAGAACGGCATTTCCGAGACCAAGCTCAAAAGGTCGGAAACGGAACTGGGCAAGGCAACCACGATCAACAATGTCCTTGTGGCTGCAAACCAGAAGCTCATGGAAAAGGTCAGGGGGTTTGAAACCGAGCTTAAGAAATTAGGCCAGGAAATCTCAAAAAAGGAGCAGGAACTGGATGCCATGGGAGCCCAAATGGCAAAAAAGGATGCATTTACCAAGGAACGGGAGTCTGAATTGGGGAAAATGGCAAAAAAGGTTGAGGAGAACAGGCTGGAGATAGCCAAGCTGACTGAGGAAAACGGCCAGCTGAAGGCGGAACTGGCGAAAAGCCAGGATGCCGAAAAAGCCCTTGGCTCCGAAAACAAGTCCCTTAAGGCACAGATGGCCGAGACGGGCGCATTGAACGAGAAGCTCAAGGCAGCCAATTTCGAGCTTATCCAGCAGGCAAAGGAGGCGGATGAAAGGGCTGAGCATACTGACAAGGAAGTGGAAAGGGCAGTGGCAGAGGCGAAGTCGGCATCCGATGCAGAGAAAAAAGATCTCATTTCCGGTTTCGATGCGCAAAGGGAAAAGCTTGAGGCGAAAATCCAGGGCCTGAAGCATGCAATGGATGGCATGCCGAAGACTGACGAGGAAGCGACAAGGAGGATGCGCGAGGCAGAGGAAAGCGCAGAGTTTTTCAAGGGCGAGCATGTTTCATTGAGCTCAAGGCTAAGCTCCTCAAGGGAGGATCTTGACCAGATCAAGAAAAGGGCAAAATCCCTGCTTGCAGAGATTGAAGGGATGGCAAACTCAAGGATGCCATTGATAGGCACATCTGGCCTGAAGGACCTGGCGTTGGAATACAGGAAATTCTTCATCTAATCTCTTTTATTTAAATCCTGGCAGGCAGGCTTTCTTATGGTTTTATAAAATTAGACTCAGAATATGTCCTTAGGTGCACAAATATGGCTGAAGGCATGAAGAAAGTCGATGAAAGGGAATTGGTGAGGGCCCACGTTTACTCTATTCTCGGGGAACCTGAAGATGGCGTGCTTGCCACAAGGAAGGACAACATATCCTACTCAAGCATAAATGCATATACGGGTAAATTCCAGGCTACGGCCAGCCTTCATGAAATGTATAGTAAGATCGAAAACGAAGCTGAAAAGGAGAGGTTTGAAAGGTCAGTATACAATGTTCTTTACATGTATGGCCTGGGCACGGAAGGGTATTCCAGATTGGCAAAGCTCCTGCAGAATTCAGAAAATGCGGAGGGTTTCATGGCAAATGCGGACAAAATAGTTGCATTGGCAGAGAGAAAATCCGGAATATTGGTGTCCTACCCCGAATACAGCGAGCCTAAAATCAAATCAGCCGAGGTTCCGGTTAAGATGGAGCAGCCTCCTGCAGCCAAGGCAGTTGAATCTGCATCTGTGCCTGCAATAAAAGCTGAAGCGTCCAAAGCCAAAGTGCAGGAAGAGATTCCTCCGACGGTTTCTGCTGAAAAGGTATCGGCTGAAAGGGAGACTGTGTCGCAAAAGGAGAGGATTGCCTGGATCAACTGCACAAAGGATTTTGTCGGCTCAGGGAAATTCCCCTGGCTCCAGGGCATTGCGATAAGGCCTTCGGAAGGCGGCAACCTGAAGATAGAGCCGGCGAAAAGCTTCCTGATCAGCGGCGCAGACGGGGGCGTGCAGATAACCAGGGATACGGATGAAGGAAAGGAGATATATTATCTCACATACTACAAGAACCCGAATAACCGCAACGAATATTTCGTGAAGCTTATCAACTACAGCGAAAATCAGAAAACGACAACTGATACCAGAGTATATGTGCTGGAAAGGGACAGGGACGGAACATTCCACATGAGGGAGAATTTGGAATCAAAACATGGGGCACGGGCCCCGATAGACATCAGCCTTAATGCAGGAGAAGGCAAGAACATCTCCACGCACGAGATAATAGATGGCAAGGTAAACGAGCCCATCATGCCCGTGGCATTGGACTTCAAGCAGCTGGAAAAAGTCCTTTTTTCCAGCAGCAAACTGCAGGGCCTGGAAGTCTCTAAGCCTGATTCAGACCGCGTCCTCAAAAGCAAGAGGTATGAAATAACCGGCAAAATGCCGGATGGGACGGATGTAACTTACAGGGTGGATCTTTACAGGAAGGATGAGTCCAACCAATATACCCTGAGAATAGTCCGGGATTATGATGATGCCCAAAAGGATCCTGCGTCTAAAAAATACGTGAGCCCGTCAAATCGGGATGGGGTATGGTATACTGTCAATGCCAAGGACGGCACGGTTATCGAAGGCTCCAGGAGAGGCGGCACAATTCCCCTCAACATCACAATAGGGACCAAGACCAAGGACATGGCCTATACATATAAGATAGACGAGAAACAGGGGAAGCTGGAAGCCACCTCTGTTGCCTTGGAAACCAGAAGGCAGCAGCAGAAGCAAACCATGTGATCCTTTATTTTTATAATTTTTTATACACAACCATCCTCAAACTGAAAATCAAAGAGGATATGCTAATATACATTTCGGTCAGATTACAGAATCATGGGAATCCCCCTATTGGAAAGAATCCTTGGCTGGCTGGGGAAAAAGGAGCCTGCAGAATCCCCTGAGCAGAGGAAGCATGCGGAGGAATTGAGGAACGCCATCCTAAGCAATGACTTAGAACTCGTCAAAAGCCTTGTTGAGAAGGGCGCCAACGCGAATGCCAAAAGCTCCAGCTGCGTCATCTGTTCAGAATATTTTCCAGATACAACCATGCTCATCTATGCGACATTGAAGAAGAATATCCCCCTCTCAAGGCTGCTGATCGAAAAAGGCGCGGACGCCAATGCAAGGGATAAATATGGAAACACAGCTCTTTTGGCAGCGGTAGGCAAAGGAAGCATAAGCAACGTAAAATTTCTGATAGATAAAGGCGCAAATACCAATCAAAGGAACAACAAGGAAATGACTGCGTTAACAAGGGCAATAGAGAACGGAAACATGGAAATTGCAAAATTATTGGTTGAGAAAGGCGCGGACGCCAATGCGAAGAATGTCTTTGGCATGACTCCTCTCATGGTCGCTTGCCAGCAGGGGCAGATCCATACTGTGAAAATGCTGGCTGGCAAGGGCGCGGACGTCAATGCAAGGGATGAGGGCAGCAGGACCGCGCTGATGTGGGCTGCGGAAGGGGGATATCCCATGATATGCAGGCTGCTGATCGAGAAAGGCGCTGATGCCAATGCCAGGAACAGGAACGGCGGGACCGCGCTGGCCGTTGCCAAGGCGAAAAAATATGCAAAGGTAATCTCAATATTGAGGAAGGCTGGCGCAAAATGATAATTTTTCCTGCTCCTCCGAAACACTTTTAAGCAATATACCAGATAAGTCCATAATGGAAGGAAAGCTGAAGGCAGCGAGTCTGTCCATTGCAGTAAACATGGTAATGGTATTCGCCAAATTTTTTGTTGCATCCATCACTGGCAGCATAGCGCTTTTCGCGGAGGTTGCCCACTCCTTCTTTGACCTTATAGCCTCCCTTCTCGCCTATTGGGGCATAAGGAAGGCGGAAAGGCCGAGCGACGCCACCCACCATTTCGGCCATTACAAATACGAGAACCTTTCGTCATTTCTCCAGGCCTTGCTCATAACAGGGACTGCATTCGTAATCCTTTTCGAGGCATTCCAGAAGCTTTTCCATGCATCTCCTGTCGATAATTCAGAGTGGGGCATAGGCCTTATGATGATCTCCATACCAATATCCTACTTCACATCAAGATACCTTTCAGACACTGCCAAAAAGGCAGGGGGAAGCCCGGCGCTGGAATCCGACTCTGCGCATTTTACAACAGACATCGTTGCAAGCGTGTCTGTGCTTTTTGGCCTTGTCGCAGTCTATTTTGGATTTCCAATGGGAGACCCGATAGCCGCGTTTTTAGTCGGCCTGATAATGCTCTACATATCATATGACCTGCTGAAGCATTCATACAGGGTTTTCATGGACGTCAGCCCGGATAGGGAAACGATGAGAAAGATAGAGGAGATACTGAATTCCGAGAAAAGGATATCCAGGTTCCACAAGCTGAGGGGCAGGATGACAGGAAGCTCGATCCAAATAGACGTCCACATACACGTTAGGCACGACATGGAGGTCAAGAGCGCGCACAGGATCTCGCATGAGATAAAGTCAAGGATAATGAAGAAGGTCCCTGCTGTCAAGGATGTCCAGATACACATCGAGCCTGATTAGATGAGGATCATAGCCAAGTATGCAGAATCTCTATTAAAGGGGCCCAAGGAAAGGAAAAGACTGGAGAAACTTCTCAAGGAAAACATCATTTCCGCTTTTCCAGGAGTTGAGACAAGCATTGAAAACGGAGTGATAAGGGTTGACTCTGAGAAGGACATCTCAAAGGAGCTTTCAAACGTTTTCGGGATAAACACAGTCTACAACTGCTTTGAAAGCAGGACAGATCTGGAGGATATAGCAAAGGTAATCCTGGCAAATGCGGATAAAACCAAGAAGTTCAAGATAGAGGTCAAAAGGAAAAACAAGGAATACCCCTCAACTTCAATCAAGATCGCGCAAAAGCTATCGGAGATGCTGTTCTACAAAGGGCTGGAGATGTCCGTGAAAAAGCCGGATGACATAATCTACGTCGAGATAGGGCACAAGAACGCGGAGTGCCTGTTCAATAGGAAGGAGGGGGTTGCAGGCTTGCCTTACGGATCCTCTGGAAACGTCCTGATGATGTTCTCAGGAGGGATAGATTCTCCTGTTGCCTCCTATCTTCTTGCAAGAAGGGGCCTCTCAATAGACGCGATTTATATAGGGACTCCGATAATGAAATCCCAGGTAAAGTCCATATGGGATTCGCTTTGCAAAAACTTTTATATCAAGGGAAGCTTCTGTTTTGTTGACAACAGCAAGATCATGGAGGAGCTTTCATCATTTGGCAATGAATTCAGGCAGATAGGGCTCAAGGCGGCATTTTACCTGGTTTCCTGCAAGATAGCCGATGAGAGGAAGATAGACGTCATTGCAACAGGAGAAAGCATAGGGCAGGTTTCTACCCAGACTTTGGGCAACATTTCCCTGCTTGACGGGTTGAGCACAAAGACTGTGCTAAGGCCCCTTATTGGCATGACAAAGGACGACATCATAGAGATAGCAAGGAAGATAGGGACTATAGGAAAGAGCGAATGCCTTCCTGAGATGTGCAAGGTTTCCTCAAGGCCCAGGGTGAAGATAAGGAAGGATCTCTTTTTCAGGATAGCAAGGAGGATGGGCGAAGTATCTAACTCTGAATACGAAACTCTTTAGATTAGGTCTGGCAGCGGGGTCTGGCAACCTTTTTAAACAACCCAACTGCAAGCTTATTTGTTTGGGCGAAAAGCCCGAAACCTCTGGGCCGAGGGTAAGACCCGAGTGGATATATATGGAAGAAATTATAGGAGAGGATGTAAAGGACCTCGAGGAATACGAGGAGGTTAGCGCAGCAAAGCCAGGAGCAGAGCAATCTGAAAGGAAGGGCAGGAGGCCGGATTTCAGGATAGTCCAGCCTGACACCAACCAGGACGGCTCCAAGGTCTTCAAGTCAGTGGGAGCGATGTGGAAAACAATAAGCAAGAACGGCAAGGAATTCTATGTCTTGAGGATAGGAGAGCTGAGGCTTTTGGTTTTCCACAATGAGCCGAAAGGTGAAAGCTATGGCAAAGATCAATGAGCCAAGCGTCCCGAAGGAGCTTGAGGACTTGCCTGGAGTTGGAGAAGCGATCGCAGAGAAGCTTAGGACAGCGGGATATGGGGAGATAAACAGCATAGCCGCGGCAATACCTGCAGAGCTTGCCGAGGTAGCGGACATTTCAATGGATGTTGCCACAAAGATAATAGCAAAGGCAAAGGACTCCATAACCCTGGAATATTCAACAGGATGGGATATACTTGAAAGGAGGAAAGACATTGGAAGGATAACAACAGGGTCAAAAAACCTTGATGAACTTCTAGGAGGAGGGGTTGAAACCCAGGCTTTGACTGAATTTTACGGGAAGTTCTCAAGCGGAAAAAGCCAAGTTGGATTTCAGCTTTCGGTCAATGTCCAGAATCCGATTGATAAGGGGGGTTTGGGAGGAAAGGCGGTCTTCATAGACACAGAAGGGACATTCAGGCCTGACAGGATCAAGCAGATGGCCGAAGGCGCGAAGATGGATCCGAAGGAAGTCCTTAACAACATCCTTGTCATGAGGGCCGAGAACAGCGACCACCAGGTCCTGATCGTTGACAAGCTGGAGAACATAATCGCGCAGGAAAACGTGAGGCTGATAGTGATAGACTCATTGACAAGCCATTTCCGTGCCGATTACATAGGGAGGGGGGCGCTGAGCGAAAGGCAGCAGAGGCTGAACAAGCACATCCATCTTCTGCAGAAGCTATCTGACAAATTCAATCTGGCAGTGTATTTCACCAACCAGGTAATGGACAACCCAGGAATCCTGTTCGGGGATCCTACAGTTCCGATCGGAGGACACGTAATAGCCCATGCTGCCACATACAGGGTTTACCTCCGAAAGGGGAAGGAGATGAAGAGGATCGCTAGGATGGTCGATTCCCCGAATCTTCCTGAAGGGGAGGCAATATTCAGGGTGACTCCTGAAGGGGTTGACGACTGAATTTCTTTCTTTGCTTTCTTTTTTTGCAATTTCTTTTACTTTTTTAACTTTATTTTAACACAGAATTAACGACGCTTTTTAAACATTATCTGTCATTTAAAAATCAGGTGATTGTTTTGGCAAGATCAAGAAGCAAGGAGAAAGAAAGTCATAAGTGCAATAGCATAGGGCCCCTGTGCCTGGAAGCAAAGGGAATATTCATATCCATTGCAGCATTGGCGATGATATCATTGGCGTTCAACCTGATTCCGCTCTACATGGCAAGCCTTATTGCCGGAGTGGCATTGGGGTTATACGGATTGATTCTCATAATCCATGCGCTAAAGATCTGCCCTGCCTGCCACCAGTAACCGGTAGTCAGGCATTTCCCTCATTTTTATTTTTATTTTCGTTCAGTGCGACATTACTTTTCATCTCCTTCTTGGATATCTTGTTCGCTTCCAAGGCAAGCCTATCTGCATTCATCTTTGCCGCGACATTTTCCCTTTTCTCCTCCATTGCGGTCTGCTCGCCTCCTTGTTCCTGCCCCCCGCCGAGCTTCTCCGCGGTTTTCTTCATGACCTCCTTCTTACCCATGGTCTTCTCCCCAATAATTTTGGCAGCTACGATCACAGCCGGCGCCTTCTTTTCCACCGGAGCGGCAGGCTTGACCTTTACTCCCTTTGCAACAGCCCCTGCGGCCCCGAATCCGGCCTCGATCGCTACTGATGTAACAAGGGTCAGCGCAAAAGTCTTCGCTACCTTTGCATAGTCTATCTCATGCCCTGCATTGAGATCCTCAGACATTCCATTAAGCAGTTCCCTTTCCTTTGCTATGAATTCCCTGATTTGCGGCTCGTTCCTGTTTCCCTTTGCTTGGATTTCGATGCTGTCAAGGAAGTTTTCCATCGTCCTTATCCCTTCCCGGGGTTCTTCCTGGAACTGCTGGACCGCCTGCGCCATGTTGTGCTCCTTCCACAGCTCCACTCCTGCAGCTGAGGATGCGAATGCGATGTTCACGCCCCAGACAGCCTTGCTCTTCGCAATCTCCAGTGCACCTTTGCCCATGCCTTTTAGGCCTTCCCTTGTCGCCACAGACGCGGCGCCCTTCAGCCCCTGCTTCAGAAGCAGGGATCCTCCTGCCCTTGCCACTGCCGTGATTCCAGCCGCCGATCCGACGGTCAGTGCAACGTCAACTGCAGCCCCGACGGCTTCGCTTGCCTTGTCTATATGATACTCATCCACCTTTTCCCTGAGTTTGAGCATCTCCGCGTTGAAATTACCATAGGAGTCCATCATGTTTTCCATGAGTTCAGGCAATTCGCGGCCGTCGACCTTACCCTTTTTGAAGTCAATCATATATCTGTGCACATTCAAAAGGTCCGAGGCAAATTCGTTATGGGCGTTCTGCAGGTTTTCAGACATCTTCAACAGTTCGTTGAATTTCTTCGGCCCGGTGAATGGTGATGTCACCAATCCCCCTATGTCGCTGAACGATTCCCTGAGCGACATGTTCCAAACAGGGATTTCGCCTATGGCCCTTGTGATTTCTATCAGCGCCTTTGAGGTCTGCCTTTCTATGTCCATGAGGTCGGAGCCGGCTCCCACCTCTCTTTCCGGAGACACTATCTTGGGCACCGCGACTGAGCTTGTGTCCGCGCTTGCGGCTTCAGACCTCTTCTCCATCCTCAGCTCGTCCATCGGCCTTGACATGGGGGGCTCCCAGATTATCCTTAAGATAGATGACCCTGTTATCGGGTTTTCGTGTATTTCAGCGCTGCTTATCTTAACATTTTCCTTTCCCCTGAGCTCGTTCTTGATAGCGGTCCATTGATTTTGATTTATATTCATTCCTGTTTGGGTTTCGATCCTTTTCAATAAGGAATCAGTGCTCTCATTAGGCTTTGGGATGAACACGTTCTTCTGGTGCGCAGCCTCAGCAACTTCCTGTGCGTTCCTCGTCGCTTCTATCGGCATGATATCATTCCATCAAACTTTTTCACCAATAGTCGAGGTCCTCGGAGCATTTTGATAGCTGTTTCATGCGGCCTTCCTTGCCTTCAGCAAGCTGCTCTGCAGAAAACATGTAGAGGTCAATGTCAAAATAGCTGATCACTAGCCCTAACGCATATGCTGCCCCGGTCTCATCTTCCACTTTTCCAATTCCCTTCTTAAGAAGCTTCGTTATATTCTCTCTTTCATCGGAGTCCAGCTTATCCATAAGCATTATCCTCTGGTTGACTTCCTTTGCAAAATCCCTGGCATTTCCTTTTGATATGGATTCAAGGAATTTCATCAAGATGCCCATATCCCTCTTGTTTCCTGCCTTTATGTCCTTGAACGCCATCATCGCAAGCCCGCATGACATGTTTGTCTCTGAGCCAAGCTTGGCGATCTTCTCCGCATCATTTCCGAGCAGACTTACGACATCATTGTCTCTTGAAAGCATGTTCATCCTTTCAATCCTTTCTTTGTCAGGAATGCCTTTGGAATAGACCTTTTTCATGAATACGACGGCAAGAGGTCTGCTTTCGCTGTCCATTATGATGGCGTTTTCTCCCATCGGAGGGCCTCTTGGCCTCATATTACCTTTACTTCCGTTTTTAGTATCTTGCATTTTAGATCCACCCTTTGAATCTCCTCGAAGTTGAATATCTTTCCGAAATCAATCTTGACCTTGTTGATCTCCAAATAAGTCATGAAGTCCTTCGTGTTCCTCACAGACTTTGGCAGGCCCTCTGATCTTAGGATAACGTCCATTACCCTGCTGTCGGATATCACCTTTCGCCAGTATGAAGGGCTCGTGCGTATCAGGGCGATGCCCTTGTTCCCCATGTTTATTTCATTCTGAGTCAGGCCCCCCATCACCTTCAATGACGCTTCTGTGTGGGTTGCGCCGCTGAAGTTCTTTGAAGAGATTTTTATGCCCTTGATTCCCATCTCCGCCTCAAACAGCTTATTTGTTTCAATTATCGCATTTTCCATCTTGCGTGCTTCTATTGCCGAACCGTCTTTTGTCTTGAATACAAATGACAAAGGCCCGCCATCCTTCTCCTTTCCTAGGATTATATTATTGTCCTTTATGGTCCTCCTCAATGCGGAATAATATGCATACTCTATCCTGTTCATAAGGGGGTGCCCCATCAGGTTGAGCACGCTTGGGCCGATCTCCCCGGACTGAACCTGCATATTGCCCTTGCCAAGCTTTTCAGTCAGCCTGTCAAGCATCACCATGGAACGCCTGTCAAATGAAAATCTCACTTGGCTTACATAACCTGGAAGGCCTTCTATCTCCGGGACGCTCTCCCCGCTTAGGGAATCGAACTTTGATATTAACGAGCGCGCGTCTTTCTCAAGGTTCTTACCCATCTTTGAAAGGTTGGCTTCAAGCTCGATTTCAGTCACAATTGCATCAAAATCCCCTCCCACCTTTACATATTTCCCATTCTGAACGACTTCTGATTCCATTAAGTAGGAGACTTCTCCATTCGGTTTGTGCTCCAGGGTCATTTTCACATCTTTTACATCGGAGCTCATCTTTTCCATGCTTGAAAGGATTCTGGCTTTTTCCGTTGCGCCCACTCCCTCTATGTCGACTTCTTTTATCATCGCACCCATCCTTTCCTTCACTGTGTTTAGGAAAAGCTTTGGGTCCTGGTCCTTTGCCAGGAACACAAAAACCTCATCCGAGTTCTTGGCCATGCTTACGGTTATGTCATACTGCTTTGCAGTCTCCCTGAGCGCCCTTAGGTATATGTTTATTGTGACATCCCCGGTTTCCTTGCTAAGGCCGGTCGCGAGCCATGTTTCGCTCTTGTCCATGTTTATGAGTGTAAAATCGATGGATGCACGATCCGCTTCTGAAGTATGGGAGATTCCCTTTTCTCTCGGCTTTCCGGAATATCTTTCCCCAACTTCCGCCAGCGCCTTTCCGAACTTGCCTTCCTGGAATCTGGAAAGGGCTTCTGCAGTGTTCGGTGTGCCTGTCAGATACTGGTGCATCCTTCCTGCCTCTGTCTCTGCGGCTTTCCTGTTAACTTCCGCCCTTATCATGTCGCTTTGCTCTCTGGGCGTCATTGCCGCTTTTGTTTCCTGCGATGCTGCAGTCCCTATCTTGGCAGCCTGTTCTCCAGGTGTCTCTATTTTTGGTTTGACAGTCACTTCCGAAACAGCGGGTTTAACTTCTGCAGGAGCCGCTTGCACAGCCTCTGCCGGCTTTGGCGCTTCGGCAGCCTTTACGGTAGTTTCCGGCGCCTTCTGTTTTGCAGTTACCGCAGGCGCCATTTCCTTAACTTTAGGCACATCTATTGGTTTCAGTTTTGCTGATTTTGGTTTTGCAGCCTTTACTATGCCGCCGCCCGCTCCCAGCCCTGCCTCAAAAAGCATTGAAATAGCAAAAGTCGTCGCAAACGTGATTGCAACATCCTTGAATTTCATTCCCTCTGGCCCGGATCCATCAAGCTTGGATTTCATCTCCTTAAGGTGGGCAAGCCCTTCATCTATCGTTTTCATTATCTGGTCCTTGTTCCTATTATCGCTTTTTGCAAGGCTTGTTTTCATGTTGGTGAAAAAGTCTGTCATTGCCGTTATTCCCTCTGCAGGCTCTTCCTGAAATTTCTTCAAGGCGGCATTCATCTCATTCCTTTGCCATGCTTCCGCGCCAACCATGCCTCCCGATACAACCGTGTTTATTATAATTGCATTTCTGTTAATCATTGCCTTCAGGGCATTTTTTGCAGCTTGTCTTGCAAGCGCCCCAGATCCGGCCCTTATCCCTTCTCTCACTGCGCCCCCCACAATTGCTCCTCCTGCTGCCTTTGCAAGACCCACAACTCCTACAACAGAGGCTGCATTGAACGCCGCATTCATGCCGGCCAATGCAACTTCGCTTGGCGTATTTATCGTGTATTTCTCTATATCCCCCCTTAATTTCATCATTCCTTCAAGATATTCGTTGTAAGAGTTGAAATAATTCTCCATTTTCTGCTTGAGCTCTGAGCCGTCCACATTTCCCTTTTTCATGTCTGTCATGTATCTGTTGAGGGAGTTAAGGTCTGTTGCAAAGTCATTGTAAAGGTCTAGGAGGACCTGCCTTGATTCGTCCATCAGCGCCTCATGTTTTTTTGGGCCTGTAAAAGCCATAGTAAACATCCCCAGACCCTCCCATTCCTTTGACCATATGTTCAAAAAAGATATTTTTCCCAGGGATTGGGCAACTTCAAGATTCATCTTATTCATCTCTTTTAGTGTGCCATTCAGATTTAAAGATGCAGAAGGAGCGGTTAGAACAGGAACCACAGAGGGTTCTGTTTCTTGAGTCACAGCCGGCTTCTCCATCCTTAGCTCGTCTATCTTTCTTGATCTCACCGGAGGGTCCCAGGATATTCTCAAAAGGTGGGATCCGTCCAACGGGTTTTCGTATATTATCGCGCTGTGCACAATCTCGTTTCCCTTCAGGTTCTTCAATTGGTCCTTTATTACCATGCCGCTTTCTTTCTGAACTTTCTCTAGGAAAGATCTGATGTCAGTTTTCTCTCTCTGATTCGGAAAAAAGCTGTTCTTGGGCTGCTCTATCTCCCTTGCCTTTATCTTCGCAGCTTCCCCGTTTGACATGAAAAATTCTGTGTCAGAAACAGTTTATAAATATAGTATTCACGCCTTCTGCCCCACTGCCCCTTCCCTTCCCATTTTCCTTTCCTGCCGCTGCTCCCTCATCCTCCTTCTTGCGTAATCCAGGACTCCCCTGAATACTGTCCCTATGGCATGCGCCCCCCTGGATCTAAGGTCCCTGGATTTTCCCGGGGCAAAATCCTCTGGGAAAAACTTCAGCAGCAGGCTCCTTTTCTGCGCAGTGTCCAAATTCGGGTCGGATATATCCACATTCTTTTCCCCTGTTTCGGCAATGAACCTCTGGTATCTTGAGTTCGGTATCTTCCTTGCCAATGTCCTCTCGAACTCGCGGTGCTTCTCCCTCAGCTCTTTCAGATCCTTTTGCCCATTTTCCTGGCTCAGCATCGCAGTGCCATCTTCAGGATCTGTGCCGTGTGCCATGAAATCGAATATCTGTCTATTTGATCTCCAGTTATCTATCTCTTCTTTATTAAGTATATTGGCAATATCCTCAAATCCAGGATACTTCATTTCAAGGCCGAATTTCCTGGCAATCTGCACATCAATCTCAAAATTCTTGGGATTGCCAATGCTGCCAAGAAAATCGCTGGTTGTTTTCAGGAATGATTCCGGCTGTCCAGTTGTCTCATTGCCCAAGCCTTCGACAGCCATGAGCGTTTCATTGGGTTTTTTGAAGTACACACTTCCCTTATCGGAGAATTCAGATAATATGGGGGCTTCTCTCAGAACGAATTCGCGTGCATTAGGGCTTAATTTGCTGACCATGTCCTCATAACGTTCGGCAGGAGAGGCATTCGCGTAATATTCGCTTATCTCTTTCAGTCCTATCCCTAATCTTATGTCATCCCCATATGTCGGAGTTTTGCCACGCAGGAATCCCATCGCGATTTTCTCTCCGACCTTTGCGCCGTCGAAAGGGAACTCCGTGCGCTGGATCATTGCCTTTGCCATCTCTGTTCTTTGCGCATCCCAGTGGAATTTTTCATGCATTATGCCGTCTGCTTCCGGAGTTTTCATCCATGCAAGCGTTGCAGGCACTCGCGCAGCCTTGCCAGCCAATCTGGTCGGGTCTATATCATGGAGAAGGGCAACCTGGGACAGGAATTCCGCCTTTGCGTTTATGGTATCGAACAGTGCTTTGTCATTCGCAGTGAATTCTCTGCCCTGCGCAAGATTGTAAGCCATATTCGCGGCATCGGCAGTATGTTCACGCCCGTGAT
>Ga0315275_10001777_pt1 | contig 19196 bp, 19 predicted proteins | sample YL17G03_0_MG_FD_205557 | JGI IMG/M metagenome (GOLD analysis project Ga0315275, IMG submission 205557) | Sediment microbial communities from Yellowstone Lake, YNP, Wyoming, USA - YL17G03_0 | ecosystem: Environmental > Aquatic > Freshwater > Lake > Sediment | place: USA: Wyoming | collected...
GCGACGTGATTTTCTTCGTCTCCATGAGATTCAAGGCTTCCGTGGCCAGATCGCTCCTTCCGATCGTGACGGGGCCGGCGGTCATGCCGTCGGCGGCGGTCTTCGTCAGCCAGTCGGTCTTGTACTTGCCGATCAGGCGGCGCAGATCGCCGTCGGTGATGATGCCGGCCAGGGTCCCGTCGGGACGGACCACACAGGTCATGCCCAGACGCTTGCGGGTCATTTCCTCGACCGCTTCGGCCATGGGCGCGGAGACGGAAACGCGGGGCACGTCGCCGCCCTTGTGCATCAGCGTCTCCACGCGCAGGAGTTTCCGGCCCAGCGCGCCCTTGGGATGAACCAGGGCGAACTCGCGCTCGCCCAGGCCTTTTTTCATCATCACGGCCAAGGCCAGGGCGTCCCCCAGGGCCAGGGCGGCCGTGGAGCTGGCCGTGGGAATAACCCCGCTCGGGCCCGCCTCGCGCTCCACATGGGCGTCGAGAACAATGTCGCTGTAGCGGGCGATCCGGCTGTGGCGATGGCCCGTGAGGACGATGAGCTTGACCCCGATCCTCTTGATGAAGCCGAGCAGGTCGACGATCTCCCGGGTTTCTCCGCTGTAGGACACGGCCAGGACGACGTCGTTTTTGAGGATTATGCCCAGATCGCCATGGCCGGCCTCGGCCGGATGGACAAACATGGCCGGCGTGCCGCAGCTGGCCAGGGTCGCGGCGATCTTGCGGCCGACGAGCCCGGACTTGCCCATGCCCAGGACGATGATGCGGGTCTTCGTCCGGGTGATGAGGTCCACGGCCTTGACGAATTCGTCGTCGAGCCGGCGGGCCAGGGACTGGACCGCGGCGGCCTCGATCTCCAGCACTTCGCCGGCCGCGGCCAGGATCTGCTTTTTCGTCATGAGTTCTCCCGCAAGGCGCGTTTCAGGGCCAGCAGGCCGGCCCACAGGGATTCCAGCCGGTTCAGGGGAAACGAATTGTGTTTGTCGGACTTGGCTTCGGCGGGATTTTCATGAACTTCCAGGAACACTCCGTCGGCGCCGGCGGCCACAGCCGCCCGGGCGATGGTCGGGATGAAGTCCAACTCGCCGCCGCTGGCCGATCCTTCCCCGCCCGGCCTCTGGACGCTGTGGGACGCGTCGATGACGACGGGGCAGCCGAAGCTTTTCATGATGGGAATGGAGCGGACATCGACGACGAGGTTGTTGTAGCCGAACGTCGTCCCCCGCTCGGTCAGGAAAACGCTGGCGTTCCCCCGCCCGAGGACCTTGTCCACGGCATTCCTCATTTCCTGGGGGGACATGAACTGCCCTTTTTTGATGTTGACGGGTTTGCCCGTGTCCGCGGCGGCCATGATCAGATCGGTCTGGCGGCAAAGGAACGCCGGAATCTGCAGGATGTCCAGAACGCCGGCGGCTTTCTCCACCTGCCAGGTCTCATGGACGTCGGACAGCACGGGGACGCCGGTCTCGGCTTTGACCGCCCGGAGGATATCGAGCCCCTTGTCCAGCCCGGGGCCGCGGAACGAATCCCGCGAGGACCGGTTGGCCTTGTCGAAGGAGGCCTTAAAGACGAAGGGCGTGCCCGTCGCTTCCGCGATCGTTTTCAAGGCCCGGGCCAGGAAGAGGGCGTGGCGGCGGCTCTCGATGACGCAGGGGCCGGCGATGAGAAAGAGTCCGGCCGTTCCTCCGAGGGCGACGGCCGGGCTAATTTTTACCTTTTTTCTTGAGGCGGTTGGCATAAGAGGCTCCGATGAAGGACCGGAAGAGCGGGTGGGGCTTGAGCGGCCGGGACTTGAACTCGGGATGGAACTGGCAGCCCAGGAACCAGGGATGCCCGGGGATTTCCACGAGCTCGACCAGGCCGTAATCGGGGTTTTTCCCCGAGATGAAAAGCCCGGCTTCGGCCAGCGGCTTTTCGTACTCCGGATTGAATTCGAAACGGTGACGATGGCGTTCGTAAATCTCGGCGCTCCTGTAGGCCTCGTAGGCGCGGGAGCCCCTTTCGATCCGGCAGAGGTACTGGCCTAAGCGCATGTTTCCGCCCAGGTCCTGCACGCCGCGGAGCTCGCGCCATTTGAAGAAGATCTTGTGCGGCGCGTCGGCATCGAATTCCGTGCTGTTGGCGCCTTTCAGCCCGGCCATCGACCGCGCATATTCGATCGTCGCGCACTGCATGCCCAGGCAGATCCCGAAGAACGGGACCTTAGCCTCCCGGGCATACTGGGCGGCGCGGATCTTGCCTTCGACCCCGCGGTGCCCGAATCCGCCGGGGATGAGCACCCCGTCGGCGCTCCCCAGGATTTTTTCGGCCCGGGCGTGCTGGAGGTCCTCGGCCTCGATCCAGTGGATATTGACCTTGAGCCGATGGGCGAAGCCGCCGTGATCGAGGGCCTGCTTGAGGCTGATATAGGCGTCCTTGAGGCCGGCGTACTTCCCGACGATGGCGATGTCGATCTCGTCCCTGGGATGGCGGATGCGGTAGACAAGCGCCTTCCACTGCTCCAGGTTTTTCTTCCGCGACTCCAGCCCCAGTTTCTTGAGGATGATGATATCCAGGCCCTCGCGATCGAAGGTCAGGGGCACTTCATAGACGTTTTCCACGTCCTTGGCCGTGATGACGGCGCCCTCGGGGACGTTGGTGAACAGGGAAATCTTGGTCTTGAGCTCCTGGCTGAGAAAGCGATCGGCCCGGCAGAGGAGGATATCGGGCTGGATGCCGATCGCCCGCAGCTCCTTGACGGTGTGCTGGGTGGGCTTGGTCTTGAGCTCGCCCGAGGTGCCGATGTAGGGGACGAGCGTGAGATGAACAAAGAGCGTGTTCTCCGGGCCCAAGGCCAGCCGCATCTGCCGGACGGCCTCGAGAAAGGGCAGGCTCTCGATATCGCCGACCGTGCCCCCGATCTCGCAGATGACGATGTCGTTGTCGCTGGAGACGGCTTGGAAGGCGTTCTTGATTTCGTCGGTGACGTGGGGAATGACCTGGACGGTCTTGCCCAGGAACTCCCCGCGCCGCTCCTTGCGGATAATGAGCTCATAAATCCGGCCCGCCGTCCAGCTGTGATATTTGGTCGTGCGGGTGGACGTGAACCGTTCGTAGTGGCCCAGGTCGAGGTCGGTCTCCGCGCCGTCGTCGGTGACATAGACTTCGCCGTGCTGGAAGGGGCTCATCGTCCCCGGATCGACATTGAGGTAGGGGTCGAATTTCTGCAGGGTGATTTTGAAGCCATGGCTTTCCAGGAGCCGCCCGATGGACGCGGCGGCGATGCCCTTGCCCAGCCCCGACAGCACTCCGCCGGTGACGAAAATATATTTAGCCATGAAGTCGCCTCGTCAGGAATCGTTCGACCTTGATTATATCCGCCGGCGTATCGACGCTCAAGGTCGGGCGGGGAATTTCGATCATCCGGATGCGGCGCCCGTTTTCCAGGGCGCGCAGCTGCTCCAGCTTCTCGGCGCGCTCCAACCGCCTCCCGGGCAGATTCTTGTAGCCGAGCAGGAATTCGCGGCGGTAGCCGTAAATACCGATATGTTGATAGAAATAATCGGAACAACCGTGGGGCAGCGCCGCGCGGGAAAAATAAAGGGCCTCGCCGGCGGCGTCCGTCACCACCTTGACGATATGGGGATCGGCAAGAAGATCGAGCCGCTCGACCCGGGCCATGAGCGAGGCCATGGGCGCCCCGCTTTCCTCCAGCCCGAGAACGAGCCGGTCCAGCATGTCGCCGCGGATGAGGGGCTCGTCGCCTTGGATATTGATGACGAAATCGCAGGGAAGGTCGGCCGCGATTTCGGCGGCGCGGTCCGTGCCCGAAGCGCATTCGGCCGACGTCATGGCCGCCTCGGCCCCAAAAGCCCGGGCCGCCGCCAGGATCCGCTCGTCATCCGTGGCGATGATGACGCGGTCCAGGAGCTTGGATTCGCGAGCTCCTTCGTAAACCCATTGGACCATGGGCCGGCCGCGGATCGGAGCAAGCGGCTTTCCGGGAAACCTCGTGGACCCGAAGCGGACCGGAATGACGCCGACGGCTATGGACAATTCAGCTTTCCGGCGACTTGGCCAAATCGGCGGGAGACGGCCCGGCGTCGGTTGTCAGGCAGTTGGCTTCGAGATAGGCGCCCTCCTCGATGATCAGCTTGGGCGTCTGGATGGACCCGAAAACGCGCCCGCGGCTGTGGATCTCGACTTTTTCCGCGGCCTTGATCGTCCCCCGGAATTCGCCGTTGATGAGGACATGATGGACGACGATATCGGCCTCGACCTTGCCGCGCTCGCCGATGATCAGCAACGACTCGGATTCGATCCGCCCCTTGAAATACCCGTCGAGGCGGAAAGAACCCTTGAATTTCAGGTCTCCGTTGAATTCCGTGCCGTCATCAAAAAACCCCGTGATTTTGCTGTCATCCGTTTCTTTCCTCTTGGCGTCTTTCATTTCCGCACTCCCTTGATGAGATCGAACAGGCGGTTCAATTCTTCGAGCGAAAAATAGTAGACCTTGATGACTCCCTTTTTCGCCGTTCCGTCGATCGCCACTTTCGTACCGAAGGCTTTGACTAGGTCCTCCTGGACCGAATCAAGGTTCGGATCCCTTTTGGCCGCTTTTTTCGTCCTCCCGGGCCCGGGCTTCCTCTTGGCCGCGATCTGCTCGACCTCGCGCACGGACAATCCTTTTGTCCTAATCAGGCGGGCCAGATCGAGTTGACCGCTCGTTTCTTCGACGGCCAGAAGGGCCCGAGCATGGCCCATGGAGAGGCGGCCTTCGCGCAGATCGCCCTGGATCTCGGCGGGTAGTTTCAGGAGTCGGAGCGTATTGGTCACCGAAGTCCGGTCCTTGCCGACCTTCTCGGCCAGGTCCGCCTGTAGATAGCCGAATTCGTCGATCAGCCGCTGATAAGCGGCCGCGATTTCGATCGGGTTGAGCTCTTCGCGCTGGAGATTCTCGATCAGCGAGATCTCGAGTTGCTGCTCGCGCGGAATGTGGCGGACAAGGACGGGAATTTTTTTCAAGCCCGCCCTCTGGGCGGCCCGCCAGCGCCGCTCGCCGATAATGATTTTATAGCGGCCCGCCTCGGGGACGACGACGATCGGCTGAAGGACTCCGGCCTCGCGGATGGATTGGGCCAGCTCGGCGATGGCCGCGTCCCGAAAATCCACGCGGGGCTGATCCGGGTTGGGTTTGATCAGGTCGATATCGACCTCTGAGTATTTCTCGTCTCTGAGAATCCCATATTCCTCGGGGATGAATGCTTTGATTCCTTTGCCCAGGGCTTTTTTCATTTCCGCAACATCTCCTCGGCCAGATTGAGATACGCCTCCGAGCCCCGGGAACGGGGATCGTAAAGCAGAACGGGTTTGCCGAAACTCGGCGCTTCCGCCAGCCGGATACTGCGGGGAATCACCGCGTCGTAGACGATCCCCTTCAGCGATTTTCGCACTTCTTCGGCGACCTGCTTGGAAAGGTTCGTGCGGTCGTCGTACATGGTCAGAAGGATGCCTTCGATTTTCAGATCGGGATTGAAGTAGGTCCGGACTTCGTCCAGCGTATGGAGGAGATCGGGGATCCCCTCCATGCAGAAGAACTCGGTCTGGACGGGGATCAATACGGAATCCGCCGCGGACAACGCGTTGAGCGTCAGAAAACCGAGCGACGGAGGGCAGTCTATCAGGATGAAATTGAACCTCGACCTGGCCTTGGTCAGCGTCTCGCGCAGGACATACTCCCTTTTTTCGCGGGAGTAAAGCTCAACCTCGACTCCGGCCAATTCGGGCGAGCATGGGCAAAGATAGAAATTGTCCAACTCCGTCCCCTGAATGCAGTCCATGATGTCCTTGCCGTTCATCATGGCTTGATAGATCCCCTTGTTGGGCTCGCGGGCGACGCCTATTCCGGCCGTGGACATTCCCTGGGGATCGAAATCGATGAGGAGGACGCGCTGTTTCTTGACCGCCAAGGCGGCGGCCAGATTGATGGAGGTGGTCGTCTTGCCCACTCCGCCTTTTTGGTTGGTGACGGCGATCGTTTTATTCATGGCCGGGCGATGTTCCACGTGAAACAGGACGGGCCCGAAGGCCCGCTTTTTTCCTCAGATTCAGGAAAACCGAGACGCTGAAGACATCCGCGGGGGTCAAACCCGAAATCCTCTTCAGATCTCCGATCGTCCGGGGTGCATACTGGCGCATTTTTTCGACCGCTTCCCGAGTCAGGCCGTGGATCGTGCCGTAATCGAGGCCGGCCGGAATTTTCTGTCCGTCGATCCGGCGCAGGCGGGCAATTTCCTTGTCCTGCTTCTTCAAGTAGCCTTCATACTTGATTTCCGCCTCGACGTGGCGAATTTCTTCCTCGGTCAGGGGCTCGGAAATTCGGGCGTATTGTAGCACAGTCGCCAAACGGTTTTCAGGTTTTTTGACCAGCTCGCGGAGCGTCACGCGGTTCTTTTTCTCGTCCGTGATTTTCGTCGTCTCCAAGGCGGCGAAAACACGGCCGATCTTTTCCTGTTTTTTTTGGAACACGGCATAGACATCATCCGCAATCAGCCCCAATGCCCGTCCGTGGGGCATCAGCCGCCGATCGGCGTTGTCGATCCTCAAGTGGAGCCGGTGCTCGGATCTAGACGTGAAAAGCCGGTAGGGCTCTTCCACGCCCTTGGTGATCAGATCGTCGATCAGGACCCCGATATAGGCCTCTTCCCGGCCCAGAATGAACGGTTTGCGGCGCCGGATTTTTAGGGCGGCATTGATGCCGGCCATGAGACCCTGGGCGGCCGCTTCTTCATAGCCCGATGTGCCGTTGATCTGCCCGGCAAAGTAGAGGCCGGGAACGATCTTGGATTCGAGAGTCGGGCGCAGGTCATTTGGAGCGAAGGCGTCGTACTCGATCCCGTAGGCCGGCCTGATGATCTTGGCATCCCTCAGGCCGGGAATGGTATTTAAAAGATCCCGCTGAACTTCGTAAGGCAGGCTGGAGGACAGCCCGTTGACGTAAATTTCATTCGTTTCCAGCCCCTCGGGCTCGAGGAAGAACTGGTGGCGCTCGTGATGGGAGAATTTGACCACTTTGTCTTCGATCGAAGGGCAATATCGAGGGCCGATTCCCTTGATCAGCCCGCTATACAACGGCGATCGGTCCAGATTCGCCCGGATGACATGGTGCGTTTTTTCGTTCGTATAGCCGATGTAGCAGACCACGGAGTTGCGGAGCGGCTGCGTCGTCCGATAAGAAAAGGGGACGGGAACCTCGTCGCCGCCCTGGGGATCGAAATGGGTCCAGTCGATCGTCCGGCCGTCCAACCGCATCGGGGTTCCGGTTTTGAGACGGAACGTTCGCAGTCCCAGGCCCTTGAGATCCTCGCTGAGCTCCCGGGAAGGCGGCTCGTTGGCCCGGCCGGCGGGATAATGGCTCAAGCCGATATGGATGAGTCCGTTGAGGAAAGTCCCCGGCGACACGATGACGGCCCGCGCCCGCAGAGCGCGGCCGTCGATCGTTCGAATGCCGGCGGCCCGGCCGCCCTCCATGATGATCGAAACGGCGATGCCCTGGAAGAGCGTCAGCCCTGGCATGTTCTCGAGTCGCTTGGCCATCGCCCGTCGGTAGGCCGCCTTATCGCTTTGAACGCGAGGCGCCTGAACCGCGGCGCCGCGGCTGCTGTTGAGGAGCCGGAACTGCAGGCCGGTTTCATCGGCCAGCATCCCCATCAGCCCCCCCAACGCGTCGATTTCCCGGACGAGGTGTCCCTTGGCCAATCCGCCGATGGCCGGATTGCAGGACATTTGGGCCATGGTCTCGAGATGGATGGTCGCCAGGCAGACGCAGAGGCCCATGGAGGCCGCGGCGGCGGCGGCCTCGCAGCCGGCATGGCCGGCCCCGACGACGATGACGTCGAATGAATCCCCGGACGTTTTCTTCTTCATTTCCCGACGCAAAAACGGGAGAAGATGTTTTCGATCACTTCGTCCGAGCGGATTTCGCCCAATAATCGGCCCACGGCGGGCAGGGCCAGACGCAGTTCTTCGGCGACGAATTCGGTCGATGATCCGCGGTCCAGCGACTCCAACCCGGCCCGGACGCAAAGCGCGATTTCCTGGAGGACGGTTTTTTGGCGGAGATGCAAAATGACGTCCCCGGCCTCCGGGTTTGGCGGGGCGAAGACGTCGTGGACAAGCTGCCGCAAAGCGGCGAGGCCGGCGCCCGTCAGCGCCGAAATATCCAGGGCCGGAGCGTCCGGCGCCAGGCGCCGCAGCCGGCCGGCGCGGATCTTGCGCGGACGATCGTTTTTATTGAAAACAAGGATGGCTTTTTTTTGCCCGAATAGATGGAGAAGGGCGGCATCTCCGGCCGTCTCCGGCCGGGAACGATCGAACAAAAATAGGATTCCGTCCGCTTCGGCCGCCTGTTCGCGCCCCCGGCGTATGCCTTCTTTTTCCACGGCCGTCCCCGGCCGGCCCAGTCCGGCCATGTCCACCAGTTGAAAAACCGTCTCGCCGATGCGGAGTTTTTCGCACAGATAATCCCGTGTCGTTCCCGCGTCAGGAGTGACGATCGCCCGCGATTCGCCGAGGAGGGCGTTGAACAAGGTCGATTTTCCCACGTTGGCGCGGCCGACGATGGCCAGTGTCAGGCCCTCGGACAGGGCCTTTCCGGCGTCGTAGCTCTGCACGAGGCGTTCCAGGCGGAGGGCGATCGATTCCAGGCGCCCGCGTACCGCACCTTCGGAAAGGTCCAGTTTCTCGTCAGGAAATTCAATCGACGCCTCGAGATCGGCCATCACTTCGATGAATTCGGTGCGCAGATTTCGGATTGTTCCGGTCAAGCTTCCGCGCAGTTGCCGCGAAGCCATCCGGGCCTGGGTCAAGGAGACGGAACGGACGAGGTCATCGACCGCTTCCGCCTGAAGGATGTCGATCCGGCCGTTCCAGTATGCACGGAGCGTGAATTCCCCGGAATGCGCGAGGCGGGCCCCCGCCCGGACCGCCAGCCGAATGGCTTCGTCCAAGACGGCAGGGCTGCCGTGGAGGCTGATCTCGACGACGTCCTGGCGCGTATAGGACTTGGGCGCGCGGAAGAACAGGAGAAATCCTTCGTCCAGGACTTCGCCGGTCCCGGGATCCCGAATCGCGCCAAAAACGGCGCGCCGCTCGGGAAAAGCGGAGCGTTTTCCCGCCTGGGGAACGAATATCTCCGCCGCGATGGAACGGGCCCGGGGACCGCTCAACCGGATGATGCCGATGCCGCCCGCGCCCGGAGGCGTGGAGACCGCGGCTATGGTGTCATCCGTGCGCAGGTCGAACATGAGAAAAAATTCTATCGAAGCGCCGGCTCTTAGTAAAGGGCGCCGGACGAGGGCCACTTACTGGTCGTCGTCCTCGTGTCTGGGAGGAACCCGCGGGCCCTGCTTGTCGACGGGAAAAACCTTGACCCGCTTCAGGAATCCGTCACCCAGGCTCTCGCTGGTGATGCCGGGCACCTGGTTCACCGCGATATGGACGATCCGCCTCTCGTAAGGGTTCATGAGCTCGAGGATCTCGTTGCGCCCGGACTGGCGGACTTGCTGGGCGGCCTGCAGGGCATATTCGTGGATCTTCTTTTCCTTGCGCTTGCGGAAGAATTCGCAATCGACCTGGACCTTTTCCCCGGAGATCTTATTGAGGACGTGCTGAAGGGCCAGGAGCAATTGGCCGTCCTTCCAGAGCAGGAGCTGTTTGTCCGGCCCATCGAAAATGACGAATAAAAAACTGTTGTGGCGCTGGACCCGGTAGGAAATCTCCAGGGGAAAGACCTTGACCAGGTTCTCCAGGAACCCATCGATGCCCCCGACCTCAACTGTTTTTTTCGGCCAGGCCCGGATGACGACTTCCTTGCTGATGCCGAACAGGCGCGTCTTCTCGGTGACGACCTCGTAATTGAACTCGGTCCGCGTCAGCTTGAGCTTGTGCTCGGCGTGGAGGATGGCATCCTCCAGGTTTTTGCCCTTGTACTCTTGGAGCTCTTCACTTTTTTCTTGGTTTTCCATGATTCGACTCGCTCTTTTTTTTCTGGATCATGCGGTTCATCAGGTACTGCTGGCCGATCTGCAGGACGTTGGACGTCAGCCAGTAAAGGACGAGACCGCTTTGGAAATTCATGAAGAAAATCGTCATGATGACGGGCATGATCAGCATCATGCGGGCCTGGGCCGGGTCGGCCGAGGTCGGCGTCATCTTTTGGCTGATGAATTGGGTGATGCCCATGAGAATCGGCGTGACATAATAGGGATCGCGGACCGAGAGGTCCCCGATCCAGAGGATCCAAGGGCTCTGCCGGAATTCGATCGCCGCCCGCAGCATGCTGAAGATGCCGAAAAAGAAGGGGATCTGGATGAGCATCGGGAGGCATCCGCCGGCAGGGTTGACGCCGTGCTCCTTGTAGAGCTTCATCATTTCTTCGTTCATCTGCCGGCGCTGGGCGATGTCCCGCTTGGCGTTTTTGTACTTGTTGCGAAGCGACTTGACCTTCGGCTGAAGCTCGGCCATCTTGGCCATCGACTTGGTGCTGCTGTATGTCAGCGGGAAGAAGATGATCTTGATGATCAGCGTCAGGATGATGATGGACCAGCCCCAATTGGGGACAGTCTTGTGGATGGCCTTGATCACGGCGAAGAGGCCTTCGGCGAAGATGCCGAACGTTCCGAACCGGATAAGCTTCTTGGCGTCGTGCCCGAAAGCGCCCAGGATGTCGTAATCCTTGGGGCCGATGAAAACCTGCCGGGGCCGGCTGACGGCCAGATAGAAGTAGGCGGCCGGCCCCGCGTCCCGGCGCAGAAGCGCCGCCGATCCGGCCTCCGCGGCGGGCAGAAACAGGGCGCAAAAATAGTTGTCGTCGTAGGCGGACCAGGTGGTGAAATTGATGAGGCTCTGCTCGGGTTTGTATTTCCGCTCGTCGACGCGGTAGACGCTGGTCGCGGCCAGGGTGGTCATTCCCCCGCCCGCGCCAAAGCTTTTTTTCAAGTCCTCGGCGGTCGGATTGCCGAGCCCGGGCCCCCACAGGAGGCGCGGCTCGACCGCCTTACCGCCGCGGAGGATGCGGATTGAGACCTGGAAGTCATACCGTCCGCCGACAAAGGTGTAGATTTTTTCGGCTTCGAGATCTTTTCCGTCCGAATACCGAAAACGGAGCTCGCCTTTTTCGCCGTCCTGGAGCGCGAAATCCGTCCTGGAGGTCTCGTAAAGGGCGGCGTTCAAAGGATCGGCTTGGAGGGCGGCGAAATCGAGAGCGGGCAGGGACGATGACGCATCCTCCAACAGGGCGAAGGGGAACACCCCGAGGGTCTCGGCCGCCTTGGGGACGAGCTCGAGCGGTTGTTTGGCGTCGTCCAGATGCTTTTTCAGCTTCCAGCTGACCAGGACGCCGCCCTTGTTGCTCCAGACGGCCTCGAACAAAGAAGTTTCGATCTTCGTTTTGACTTCCCCCGCCGCCCCGGTCGGCTTGAGGGCCGGCGCGGCGGTCGGGGCTCCGCCGGCCGGAGCATTTTTCTCCGGGGCGGGATTGGGAACGGCCGAAGACGGCGCGGTTGCCGTCGTCTCCGCCGGGGCCGGACCGGCGATCTGGACGTCCGCCGTCTTTTTCTGAAAAAGCAATGAGTAGCCGAACAGAACGGCGAACGAGAGGACGATGGCCAGAAGCAGGCGTTTTTCCATTCTGCGACCTCTTATGGTACGGGATCCACCCCGCCCGCATGGAAGGGGTGGCATTTCAGCAAACGCTTGGCGCCCAGGGCGAGGCCTTTGGCGGCCCCATATTTTTCGATGGCCTGGGTGGTATAATCCGAACAGGTCGGCCAGAAGCGGCAATGCCGTCCGAGGAAAGGCGAGAAGATCATTTTGTAGACGCGGATCAGGAACAGGAAAAATCGTTTCATGCCGTCAATCTTGGGCCGGGAGACGCCGTCCGGCGTAACGCAGAGCGGCCATATATTGCTCCCGCAGTTCGGCGCCATCCGCTCCGGGGGCGCTTGATTTGGCGATCACGAGTATGTCCATCGGAACGATCAATAATTCCTTATTTCTCCGGAACAGCTCCCGGGCCCGGCGGCGGGCCTTATTTCTCCGCACGGCGTTTCCGACTTTGCGGCTGGCCACGGCCGACATCCGGGAAAAATCAAGTCCGTTCGGCCGAAAAATCAGGTTGAAAAACTTGCCGCGGTAGCAGCCGCCGGTTCCATAAAGATCGGTGAAATCCTTTTTCTTACGAATCCTCTCGCGAGGACCATAGGTTTCGGACATCAAACGGCGAGGCGTTTTCTGCCTTTGGCGCGCCGATTTTTGATTACCTTCTGCCCGCCGGGTGTGCTCATACGAACCAAAAAGCCGTGGGTCTTCTTCCTTCTTCGATTGTTGGGGCGAAATGTAGGCTTCATCGCTCAGTCCTTGTAAGGTCGATATGTTAAACGACTGCGGCCTGCCTGTCAAGCCGTATTTCCTCCAACGGCCGCGTTATGAAGGAATTAGAGCTCTTTTGCGGCGCGCCGCGACGCACCGTGGTTGACTCCCTGGGACGGAAAGGCTATAATAAAGTTTCACATGAACTCTTTTAAGGTTGGCGATAAGGTCATTTATCCCAATCAGGGACTGGGCGTCATCGAATCCATCCAGGAGCAGGGGTACGACGGCGAGCGGTTCCGGATCTACTGCCTGCGCATCAAGGCCAATAACACCCTGGTCATGGTCCCGGCCACGTCGGCCGAGGAAATGGGCATCCGCAAGCTGATTTCGGAGCGGACGGTCAAGGAAATTTTCGATTTCATGAAGAACGGCGAAATCGAAGTTTCCATGAATTGGAAGGGCCGCTACAAGGAACATATCAACCTGATGAAAACGGGGACCATCCTGGACATGGTCGCGGTCCTCAAAAGCCTGTATTACCTCAGCCGTCTCAAGCCCCTCTCCTTCCGCGAGAAAAAGATGATGGAGAAGGCCAAAGAGCTCATCGTCACCGAGCTGTCCGCGGCCGCGGCCCTGCCGCTCCCTCAGATCGAACGGAAAATCGCCCAGGCGCTCTCCAACTGCTTCAAGGACGTCAAGCCCGGGCTCGAGGCTTGAGCCCTTCGAACATGCCCCTCCTCCCGGTCATCCTGTTCGCCGCCTGTGTTCTGCTCAGCGCGTTTTTCTCCGCCTCCGAGACGGCCTTTATCGGCGTCAATCCCTACACCATCGATTATCTGGCGAAAAAAGGGTCACGGCGCGCCGCCGTCGTCAAAAAATCGCTGGGAAAAATTGACGATTTGTTGGTTACCGTCCTCATAGGCAACACCCTCGCCAACGCCGCGTCGGCCTCCCTGGCCACCTTAATCTTCGCCGCCATCCTGCCGACCAGTCGAGGCATTATTTTCTACGCCACCGGGGCGACGACCGTCCTCCTGCTGTTTTTTTCCGAGATCAACCCCAAGATCTACGCCGCTTACAATCCCGTCAAGCTGGCTCTTCTTTTTGCCTGGCCGGTGCGGTTTTTCATCAACCTTTTCTACCCCTTCGTCAAAGCCTTCACCTTCCTTTCCAGCCTCATCTTCCGCAAATCGGGCCGGGGGAAGCCGAACATGGCCCGCTCTCTGTCCGAAGACGAGACGAAGATTTTCCTCACCAGCGGCATCAAGGGCATGTCCGCCTTCCGCAAAAAAATGATCACCGAGATCCTCGACCTGGGGGCCCGCCCGGTCAAGGAGATCATGACTCCCCGGCCGGAAATCAAGGCCATCGAAGCCGGCGCCCCCCGCGAACAGATTCTGGAGACGATCCTGGGCGAGGAATTTTCCCGCTTCCCCGTATACCGCGGCCGTCTCGACCTGATCGAGGGCCTCATTCATACTAAGGACGTCATCCCTTATCTGGTCCGGGGAGAGGAAATCGACCTTTCCCGCTTCCTGCGCAAACCGTTCTTCATCCCCGAGTCGGCCTCCGTAGAAAAAGCCCTGATCCAGATGCAGGACAACGCGGTCCACCTGGCCTTCATCGTGGACGAATTCGGCAACATGGAAGGGATCGTCACGCTCGAGGACATTCTCGAAGAGATCGTGGGCGACATCCAGGACGAATACGACGTCAAGGAAGAGGCCTGGTTTGTTCCGCTTTCCCCGGGGGCCTTCCTGATCAAGGGCGCCGCCGCGGTCAAGGACATCAACGAGCGCCTGCCCCTGCGCATCCCCGAGAACGCCGGATACACCACCCTGGCCGGCTTTTTCCTCTATGAATTCGGACGTCTGCCCCGCGAGAAAGACGCCCTCGTCTACGACGGCCGCCGCTTCATCGTGGAACGGATGAACAAGCGGCACATCAGCCAGATCCACGTCGAGCCGCTCGAAGCGGAGAGCGAAGCCCGCCGATGAGATCCATCGCCGTCAACAAGAAAGCCTTTTTCAATTACCAGATCCTGGAAAGCTTGGAAGCGGGCATTTCGCTTCTTGGCAGCGAAGTCAAGGCCGTCCGCGAAGGCCGGGTCAGCATGAAAGACACATACGCCGATGTGCGCAACGGCGAGATCTTTCTTTTTGACCTGCACATCAGCCCCTATGAAGCGGCCAATCGCTTCAATCATGACCCGCTCCGCGTCCGCAAGCTCCTTCTCCATCACCGCGAAATCAAGCGCTTCACCGGCAAGATCCAGGAACGCGGGTTGACCCTCATCCCGACCAAGGTCCTGATGACCGACAAGGGTCTGATCAAGGTGGAACTGGCCCTAGCCAAGGGCAAGAAGCTCTACGAGAAAAAAGACGCGATCAAAGAGCGGGAACAGGCCCGCGAAGCGCGCGCCGCGCTAAAGCACGCCAAGCGATAGGTCTGCGGCGAGGCGGACCGCCTCGAACATGCTCTGCGGGTTGGCCAGGTTCTTCCCGGCGATATCGAAGGCCGTGCCATGATCGGGGGAAGACCGGATGAACGGCAACCCCAGAGTGACGTTGACGCCCGTGTCGAAGGCCACGAGCTTGAAGGGGACGAGCCCCTGATCGTGATAGAGGGCGATGACGATCCGGCGGGGCCGGCCGTAAGCCAGGCGGAAGACGACGTCGGGCGCGTGCGGGCCGCTGATGTCCGCGCCGGCCGCGCGGGCGTCCTCCACGGCGGGAGAAATGACGTCCCTTTCTTCCGCGCCGAGGAGACCGTTCTCTCCGGCATGGGGATTCAATCCGGCCATCAAATATTGATAGGAGCCCGGCCTGGCCTTCTCCACGCCGGCCCGCAGGACGGCGATGAAACGGACCAGGCTGTTCTTATCGATTCGATCCAGCGCGGCCTTCAGCGGGAGATGATGGCTGAGGAGGGCGACATTGAGCTTCTCCGACCAGAAGGTCATGATGGCGTCCGGATAGAATTGCTCGAGGTACTCGGTATGGCCGCGGAAGGCCACGCCGGCCAGATCCCAGGCCAGCTTGGAAATGGGCGCCGTTACCAGGGCCTTGATCGTCCCGGCGGCGGCGGCGACGGCCGCCGCGCGGAAAAATTCGAACGAAGCCCGGCCGCCCTCGGCCGAGGCTGTTCCCTTGACCGCGGCGGAAAACGCCGCCGGCACCGCGATCAGGGAAAAATGCGTCTGTTCAAATTCCCGGCCGGGATCGAACGGCGTCCAACCCAGTTTGACGCCCAGGAATCTCTCCTCCCGGTTCATGAGCTCGGGTGTTCCGAACAGGACGTAATGGGCGGGCGGAAGCTCGGGCCAGCGCAGGAGCGCTTTAAGGACGATTTCCGGTCCGATGCCGCCCGGGTCACCCAGTGTGACTCCGATCCGCGGCAGGCTCATTTCCGGTCATCCGGCTCGCTGTCGGCCGCCTCCTTGCCTTCGTCGAGCTTGTACATGTACTTGATTTTGCTTTTGTAGACGAGCAGGTTGGGAGCATGGTCGCGATTAAGCTTGATGCAGTTCCGGTCATACCATTCGATGTATCCCTCGAGGACCTCGCCGTCGGCGAAGACGACGGCCATCGGGGTTTTCTTGCTCATCTGTTTCAGGTAATAGTAGTTTTCCGCCGATGTGTCCGTGGGCGGGAACATTTTTTTCGGGCCCTGGCCGTGCGGCAAGGGCATCGAAGACGGCCGCTGAGACGGCGCCCCGTGCCCCGGATGCAAGGGGCGCGGCTGGGGCTGCGGCTGGGGAGGAGGAGGCAAGGGCGGCTTGGCGGCGGCTTCGCTGATTTTGATTTTTTCCTTGATTTCGGCAAGGTTCGGTCTAATCAATCGTCTGTTCATGGGCGGACTCCGCTTATGATTCGGACTTGGTTGGACGGATTGTGTAGTATTATATCATCGATCGGGACGGCATTCAACCGGCGGCCCGGCCCGCGATCACCCCGAATGAGGGTCCTCTATATTTTGTTTATTTTCTTTCTTTTATAATTTTTTTGACGGTTTCGTACCAATTTTTCGCCAGCAACCGAAATCCATCTCGCGTGGGATGGACTCCCGGAAGGAGGTCGAGCCGATCGACAAATATCCCGTAATTGTCCACCAGGAGAAGACCGCATTCCCTGGCCAGAGCGCGGATGGCCGGGTTGATCTCGTCGACGACCCGCCGCGAGGATTCCGCCGAAAATGGAAAAGGCGTGTCCGCCGGGATGGGCGGGATCGTGGCCAAGACGATCCGGGAGGGTTCCGCCGTCCGGGAGATGAAGCGCTTGAATTCGTCCACGATCAGGCGCATGTTGGCGACGAATTTTTCCGTGGGCAGGAAGTCTCCGTCCGTGCGCACGTCGTTCGTCCCTAGCTGGAGGAGGATGATGTCGGGCCGCTCCCACTGCAGGGCCTCTTCACGGACCGGGTCGCACAGATAGGCGAGATACTCGGCCGAGTTGTTCCCGCTGACGCCGTGATTGATGACCCGGGCTACGATCCCGTCCGCATTGAGGAGCCGCTGGAGAAAATGCGGGTAGGCCTTGGCCGTGAGCGAATCGCCGGCGCAGAGAATCACGATGCCGCGCGGCGGCGAGGCGCAGACGGAAACGAAGAAGGGGAGGAGAAGAAGGACCGAGGACCGGCCGATCCGGATTTGCATGGGAACATTCTAGCCCCCGCCGGGCGTCGAAACAAGATCACCGCCCGCGCCGGCCCGCGGATTGACAGGCGCCGGACTATGGACTAGGATAATCGGATGAATATCCGGCGGAAATCCGCGCCTCGAAGGTGGGGAATCGCTCTCGCTTTCGTCTGGCTCCACCTGTTCTTCGCCGTGCGCGCCTCCCTGCCCCAACCCGTCTTCTGCCACAAGGCCGGCGGACGGACCGCCGTGGAGTTCGATACCGGCGGCGGATGCCAGTGCGAGGAATGCGAGCATTGCCGCGCCCGCCGGCTGGCGCCGCGGGCCGGCGCCGCCGGCCCCGGGCTGGAGCCGTGCCGCTGCCGGCATGAAGTGATTTTTTCCGACGTCGGACATTCCTCTCTCCGCCTTCCCGAGCGTCCTTCGTCGCTCGACGCGGCCTCGGCCGTCGCCGAGCAGCGGTTTGAATGGCCGCCCGCGCTTCTCCGCGCCTGCCCGCTTGGCGGACCTGTCACCGATCGTTCGCCCGGGCCTGCCGACGAGGGATCCTCTCTCCTGCGCTGCTGATCCCTCTCTCCCCCTCCCGCGGGGACGCTTCCCGCTTCTTTCCGTACCTCCCGACATCCGCCCTCCCCCTTGCGGCGAATTGGAGAAATCGCATGAGCACACCGGACCGGAAATATGGCCTCGGCGCAGCCGTGGCCCTTCTCGTCCTGTTTCTCGCGCCGGCCCTCGGACGGGCCCAACGCGGCCTGCCCGTCGAAGACGGATGGACCGTCGATCGAGCCGTCGAACGGGCCCTGGCCAGGCATCCCGACGTCCTGGCCGCTCAACAGGAAGTGCGGGCGGCCGCCGCCCGGCGCCTCCAGGCCGAAGCCCGGCCCGACCCCAGCCTGTCGTTCAGCACGGACGCCATCCCCTTCAATCTCAAAGGCGGCGGGACCGAGATCAATCTCGGTCTGGAACAAACCTTCGAGTTCCCGGGCAAACGCTCCCTGCGGACGGAAATCGGGCGGGCCGGAGAGGACCTGGCCGCGCTCGAACTCGAGCGGGTCCGCCTGCTCCTGACCGCCCGCGTCAAGCGGGCTTATTTCCGCACCGTCCTGGCCCAGCAGACCGAGGCCGATCTGGAAAAAACGGTCGCCCTGCTCGATCAACTGATCGACAATATCCGCATCCGCTTCGAGGCCGGGCAGTCCGCTTACGCCGATATCCTGCGGGCCCGCGTGGAGAAGGCGCGCCTTCAAAACCGGATCATCGAGGCCCGCCGGGACCGGGGGGCCGGATTGATCGAACTGGGCCTCCTCCTCGGGCTTCCCCCGGGCGAGGTCCCTCGGCTCCTGACCCCGCTCGCCTATGCGCCTTTCGAGAAAACCTCCGCTCAGGTCCTTGAGTCCGCCCGCCGGACGCGTCCGGCCTTGAAGATCTCCGCCCTGCGCGCCGCCCGGGCCGAAGCCGAAGTGAAACTGGCCGGCTTGAACCGCAGCCCCGACTTGACTGCGGGCCTGTTCGTCCCGAGCAAGACGCTGCGCGGCTGGGGCCTGGCCTTCAGCCTAACACTTCCGCTGTCCCGGAAGCGCTGGGAAGGGGAACGAGCCGAGGCCGCCGCCGGCCGCGAGACGAGTCTCATCGCCGCGGAATCCGTTTCCCGGAGGATCGCCGCCCGCATCGCAGCGTCCTATGCCGATTTGAAGACGGCCGAAGACCAAGTCAAGGTTTTCGAGACCCGGCTCCTGGCCGAGATCGAGGACGAGCTCAAAATCAGTCTTGAATATTATCGCTACGGAAAAATCGAAGCCTATGCCCTGCTGGACCTTCACCGTTCCCTGATCGAAGCCCGGCTCGAACATGGGCGCGCCCTGTATCTTTATGCCGTCGCCCTGGCCGACCTGGATGTGGCCGGCGAAGACGGCGAATGACGGAGACCACCATGACCGGACGAATCATGCCGAATTGCGCCGCTCTCCTCCTGGCCGCCGCGCTGACCGCCGCCTGCGGAAAACCCGCCGCCCCAGCGCCCGGGGAAGCGGCGGCCAAGGACGAATCGTCCGCCGGGACCGTTCAGCTGACCCCGGCGGCGGTAGCCGCCGGAGGGATCACCGTCGAACCCGTCGGATTAATGCCGACGGTTCGGCGCATCTCCGCGCCCGGCGAGCTCGCCTTCAACGCCCGCCGGCTGGCCCATCTCTCGGCCCGCGTGTCCGGCCGTCTCG
>Ga0315275_10001778_pt1 | contig 19193 bp, 12 predicted proteins | sample YL17G03_0_MG_FD_205557 | JGI IMG/M metagenome (GOLD analysis project Ga0315275, IMG submission 205557) | Sediment microbial communities from Yellowstone Lake, YNP, Wyoming, USA - YL17G03_0 | ecosystem: Environmental > Aquatic > Freshwater > Lake > Sediment | place: USA: Wyoming | collected...
GATGTGCATATATGACTGTCTGTAAAAGCTGAATTGCATAAATTATTAGCTGCGGCATAACCAGTCTGAGCAGCGTTATTCAGGTTACCCGTATATGTAGAGGTTGTAAGGCCGACAAAAAGCCCGCCGATGCCTCTAAGCGGTTGATCTGTATTAGTGCATTTTCCATCGGTTCCGCAGGCGTAACATAATTCACAATCGCTGGAATCGGCACAATTCGATGAAGTCGCACCCGGCGTGTAACAAATACCATTAGAAGAACATGATTCACCAGCATTACAATCCGTAGAGATTGTACAAGTTCTAACAAGCCCATCGAGGATATTAATCATATCCGTCCGATTGCACACATTATCAAAATTTATAGTTTCGGCGACATCGGATTTAAGGAAAACGTCCTTTAATCCTGCAGGACCGGTTACACTGTAATCATAAGAATGTACGTTGCCAAGCCATGTCTGACCACCCAACCATGTTAATCCATCCTGAAATATTTCAATGAAACGTTGCGCGAATGGTATGCACGCGCCTAGTGTACGGCCCGATTCTGTGTAACCCGCGGCGCATCCTGTACATGCGCCCGTGCAGTAGTTAGCGACATCTTTACCCAAATTTTTACATGAACCGGTTGCGCTTTCACTATATACGCCTGGACCGTATTGTTTAGCCTGACACACATGATTCTGATTAGCACAATCAATAGCAGTCGTACAGGTTCCGGGATCCGTTGCTACATTTACGGGGCAATAAACGTAGTCTGGTAAGCACGCTCCGCAGCCACCTGGACAAATGTCCTGGCGATAAGGGCTTCCTTGTGGACAGGAGTAACCTGTTTGTACTGTGCAAGTGCCTGTAAGCATACACCAGCCGTCACGGCAAGTAGCAGGAGTTGCACCCGTAAAACAGTTAAAATTTAACTTATTTGCATTTTGCTGCGTTTCCGCTATTGCTGTCAAATTAGCAGTTGTCTCACACTTAATCGCGCTACCAAGTTGTTGTAAAAATTTATCAATCGGCCTACAGGAAACACCCCCAAAAGGTTCCTTAGCCGCCTGATAACAACATGCCACAAGTTGGTCGTGATCAGTCGCGGCTGGTTGGCTTGCATTATTGCCATTTATACTAGTATCACCAGCATATTGTATTGGGCAATCATAAGCAGCGTGCACGTAAGGCATAAGCATAAAAGATGCAAAGCCAATAACAGCGATAATACAGATACTTAATATTTTTTTATTTTTCATCTTAATAAGATTTAAATTTTAGTTGTTTTCATTTAAGCTCATAACTTATAGCTCTGAGCTGATAACTATATTTAATTTATTATTTACAGCAAGCAAACTTGAAACCAGAATTATCGCATGGAAGCAACGCGCCATATTGGTTTTGAAAATTCCAAATCCTGCCAAAATTCTGATTAGTCAATGGGCTGTCTATTTTTGTCCATCCTGTACAATCATTAGCATTTGAAGTGTAACCAGGAGGACCGCTGTTGATCCAAAGATATGGATTTGGTTGTGTTGGGGGGTTGAAATATGTAAATACCGGAGATTTAAATGTTGCGGTATTTGTACCATGATTAAGACTATTCATCATTTCATCCTGGTTGCATACATGGCTTTTAGTAACAGTCTGGCCATCAGGTTGTGTAATCGTTCCTGAGCATAAATTATTGACTAAGCTATAATTGTTCGTGGCAGCGCTATAAGCCTCGCTTGATTCACCGACAAACATACCCACGACGCCAGTTGTTGGATTCGGCTCATCAGCCGGCCACGTTATCTCGGCATAAGCGTAAAAACCCGCGGCGACTATAAGCAAAATAACAATGGATTTAAGCCACGCGTCCTTAATCCAATGAAAAATTTTTATATGTGTTTTCTTGTTCACCATTTTATTTTTGTTAAAACTATGGATAACTGTACCACAGGCTGTGAGGCAATGTAAATAAAAAATGAAATTCAGAAAATCACCCACACCCCTTTATCAAGGTAGCGGTGGTCAAACCTTCCCACCCCTTCCTTTTCAGGGGGTCGGGGGTTGAGCCTTCAGTCAAACAGTCCAATCCTGTTAATCAGTTAAATCCTGTAAATCCGTGGTTACTTTATCCCTCTCGCCTCTTTTATCTTTTCCTCAATGTTTTTCGGCACTTTCTGGTAATGGGAGAATTCCATTGTGTAGCTCGCGCGGCCCTGCGTCATAGAACGGAGTTCTGTGGCGTAACCGAACATTTCGGAAAGAGGAACTTTGGCCGCTACGGTTTTTGCCATACCGCGGTCGCCCATGGCTTCTATCTGCCCGCGTTTGGAATTGATGTTACCCATAACATCACCCATGAATTGCTCAGGCATTACTACCTCTACTTTCATTATCGGTTCAAGGATGACAGGACTAGCTTTTTTGCATGCTTTCTGGAAACAGATCGAACCAGCCATTTTAAACGCTAGTTCGGAAGAGTCGACATCGTGATAAGAACCATCATAAAGTTCTACCTTTACGTCGGTTACCGGATAACCAGCTATGATTCCACGAGTAAGGGCTTCTTCAACACCTTTGTTTACCGCAGGAATAAATTCCCGTGGGATGCGTCCGCCAACGATAGAATCAATGAATTCATATCCTTTCCCTGGTTCATTTGGAAATACACGAAGTAAAACGTGTCCATATTGGCCTCGGCCACCTGTCTGCTTTGCGTATTTCTCTTCATCCTCGACTTGTTTTTGAATAGTCTCTCTGTAAGCGACTTGCGGTGCACCGACATTTGCTTCGACTTTAAATTCGCGCTTCATGCGTTCAACAAGGACTTCCAGGTGCAGTTCGCCCATTCCGGAAATAATTGTCTGGTTGGTCTCTTCATTGGTTTTAACAGTGAAAGTTGGATCTTCCTCCGCGAGTTTCTGGAGTGATATGCCCATTTTTTCCTGGTCAGCTTTAGTCTTGGGTTCAATTGCAATTGAAATAACAGGGGTTGGGAAAGTAATGGATTCAAGAATCATTTTTTCTCCACCATCATCTATCAATGTGCTTCCAGTCCGGATGGATTTAAGGCCGATAACGGCGCCGATGTGGCCAGCCGGGATTTCGTCAATTTCTTTGCGCTGATTCGCGTGCATCTGAAGCAAACGGCCGATGCGTTCTTTGGAGCCTTGGGAAGAATTGTAAACATAAGAACCGGCTTTAAGCACGCCCGAATATACGCGCACAAAAACCAGCCTGCCGACAAAAGGGTCAGTCGCGATTTTAAACGCCAGAGCCGCCAAAGGTTCGTTATTGTCGGCTTTTCGGACTACAATATGCCCCTCATCGCCTTCTATCTGACCGGTTACAGGAGGAATGTCGAGAGGAGAGGGGAGGTAATCGTTCACAGCGTCCAAAAGCAACTGGACACCTTTATTTTTCAGCGCTGAACCGCATAAAACAGGAACGAACTTATTGGCGATCGTGGCTCGGCGTATCGCGGCTTTCAGTTCATCCATTGTGAATTTTGTCCCTTCAACGTATTTTTCCATAAACGCGTCATCTCCTTCAGCGACTTTTTCGAGCAACGCGGCGCGCCATTCCTCAGCTTCAGCTTTCATGTTTGCCGGAATTTCAATTATTTCCATTTCTTCTCCAAGATCGTCTTTGTACATCACTGCTTTCATCTCTATTAAATCGACTATTCCTTTAAATTCTGATTCCAGGCCAATCGGGAGCTGTAATGGCGAAGCGTGCTGTGTAAGGCGTTTCAGGATACTTTGGAAAGAATTATGGAAACTCGCGCCTGTGCGGTCGAGCTTATTTATGAAGCATATTCGTGGCACATGATATTTATCAGCCTGTCGCCATACGGTTTCGGACTGCGGTTCAACTCCTGCGACGCCGTCAAAAACTGTGACACCGCCATCAAGAACGCGGAGCGACCTTTCGACTTCAGCCGTGAAATCCACATGGCCCGGAGTATCGATGATATTAAACTGGTGCTCTTTCCAAAAACAAGTTGTAGCGGCTGATGTGATAGTTATCCCGCGCTCGCGCTCCTGGTCCATCCAGTCCATAGTTGCCTCGCCCTCATGCACTTCTCCGATTTTATAATTGATACCTGTGTAAAACAGTATTCGTTCGGATACGGTAGTTTTTCCCGCGTCGATATGGGCTATGACTCCGAAATTCCGGACTCTCTCTAATGGGGCTCGTTCGACATCTGGCATACATTTTCTTAATTAAATAATAATTTTTTAAACGATGTAACGAAACGACGATGCGACGATGTGACATTAAAAATGTCGTTTCGCTATTTCGTCATGTCGTTAATTCGTAAATAAAAGGCGGGAAAATTATACCCACTGCTGAGGAATTTGCAAGGCAAATTTTTAAATCGCAGGGTCGCATCGCGGGTTAGAAAACCCGCTCTGCGACATCAACAAAAAAACCGAATAAATCATAAATAAATTAACCGATATTGCAGAGTGGACTTTCTAGTCCGCGATGCAATATTGTAATGTATTTTTGGGGTTGCGATCTATGACTTTTTTTGCTATAATAATATGATACCCAGATATTCAAATTGCTTGCCACGAAAAACAAAATGAAAATCAGAAAATTCATCAGCGGAATAATAGCTAGTCTGTTTTTGGTAAATCTCGCAATTGCCGATTCAAGCACAAATTACAACATAGACCTAAGCGAGCTTGATGGCGGCGGAAACCTTTCATGGTCAACAAACTACAAATTGAATGATACGATATCAGGTTTTCTGAGCGGGGAACAAGCCGTTTCCACGAATTATAGTTTGGGCTCTGGCCTGGTTTATCTGGAACTTTGGTGTGGTAACGGAATACTGGAATTTGGTGAAGCATGTGATGACGGCAATAATGCAAATGGGGATGGATGCTCATCAGTATGCAGAACCGAAGTTGCCGGCCCTGTTTGCGGGAACGGAATCATTCAGGCTGGTGAACAATGCGATGACGGGAATTTGGCTAATGGAGACGGATGTTCATCTGCATGTACCACTGAGGGCGGTGGGGGTGGTGGGGGTGGGGGTGGGGGTGGAGGCGGAAGTGGTTATGGCACCTGCGGAAACGGCAAAATTGAAACAACCGAAAAATGCGATGACGGCAATAAGATTTCAGGCGATGGATGTTCATCCGCCTGTCAGGCTGAAGCGATGTTTTGCGGTAATAGAGTAATTGATGGCACTGAACAATGTGATGATGGGAACAAAATAAGCGGAGACGGATGCAGTTATTTGTGTAAAAAAGAATCGCTTTTTACTCTGCCTGTTTGCGGAAACGGCATTTGGGAAGTAGGCGAAGATTGTGATGATGGCAACAAGATAAGCGGGGATGGCTGTGATTCAAGTTGTAAACTTGAAAAAACCGGTGGGACGGAAAAAGAATCACGTGAAATCCGTATCATAGCGCATCCTGAAAAACGTATAAATTCGGGGAAAAACTGGAGCACCCAGGCTAAACTGGTGTTCTATAACAAAACCCTGCGGAAAACTTCGCTTATTACGACAATCAAATTAAACAATGTGGGATGGGGAATCTTTACAACCAAAAAGCTGGAAAAAGGTGTGTATGATATTTCCCTGAAAGGCCTTTCCCATCTGACTAAAGTCCTTCGCGGGATCACCATTGACAAGACAACCAAAACTATCGATTTTTCATTAAGCGGCCAGTATTTCCTGGAGACCGGAGATGTGTATGCATCTAAGGATGATTTCGTTGACGGATTGGATATAGTGGCCACTGTCAATGCCCTGTATTCGCAAAACTTAGATGCTGACCTTAACCATGATGGAATCGTTAACGCGCTGGATCTGAGCATTGTAGTAAGGAACATTTACAAAACCGGAGAAAAAATAAAAGTCTAACCACAGATTTACAGGATTTGACACGGATTTACAGGATTAGACCGCTTTAAGGAAATCGGAGACCAAGAAAAGAATAAATAATAAGACTGAACTCCTTAATCCGGTAACCAGTTTAATCCTGTAAATCCGCGGAAATAATCCGTGTAGTCCGTGGTCTAAAAACCAACATGAAAAAAAACATCATCACAATATTGGGCATTATTGCACTCTTACTAATAACGCCATTGCCGGCGCATGCGGCCAAACTAGCCCTATCCCCCGCCAGGGGGGCATTGAATATGGGTTGTCCTACCACCGTGAACATCATCATAAATACCGAAGGTGCGGACACCATAGGCGCGGACGCGTTTCTGCGTTACAACCCGAATGAAATCGAGATTATCGACCAAATGGCCAGTGTGGACGGCGTTCAGCTGCGCCCTGACAATGCTTATGAAAGTTATCCCGGTAATATTGTCAGCAATGGAATGATCCGCATGACCGCATTTAACAGGCAGGGGTATTACAATGGACGCGGCGTGCTTGGGTCTATTATATTCAAAGCAAAGCCGAAGACGAAATCTTCAACCATCAGCTTTGATTATTCTTTGGGGCGCACCACCGACAGCAATGTTATTGATGTGAACTCGAATGATCTTTTGAACGGGGCGTCTGGCGGGAAATACACCTTTAAAACCGGTAAATGTGAAGGAGATGTCACGCCGCCATGGATTGAAGACACAAAACCCGCGCCGGGAGAAATGAATGTCCCCCTGGATAGCAAAATTACGTTTACTGTGCGTGACGATCTGGCGGGAGTAGATTTGAAAACGCTGAATATTCAGGTTAATGGCATCATGTACTCAAAAAATGGGAAATATCGATTCAGCTCTGATGGCAAACCGACACAATACAAGATCACCATTGATCCCGCGGAGAATTTTCTAGATGGCTTTCCTGTCGTTATAAAAATCAATGTCCAGGATTTAGATAGTAATGTCATGTCTGAAAAAACCTATGGATTCAACGAACTGATGTCAACTAGAGAATGCCAATTAAATCCCGCAGCCTGTAAACCATGCTCAGATACCCTAAAGTGCGCCGTTCTGGGAAAACCAATCTGGATGACAAGTTTGTGGCCTTGGTGGTTTGAACTCGTGTTCAGCTTTATCCTGTGAACTGGTATCTGTTGCAAGAACCTATCTCAAAATTTATATTTTGTTTATTTATGTTAATCCGAAAACTGACCTAATAAACTCTAATTCCTAACTTGCAAACTCTAAGCTCTAATTTCTAAACTCTAAACAAGCACAAAATTCAAATTTCAAAATTCAAAACAATTATAAAAAATTAATGAGAAATATGTTTTGGAATTTGGATTTTGTTAATTGTAATTTGTTTAGTTTGTTTGGCTAGTTTGTGCAATTTGTGAATTTTGTGAATTTTGTTTAGTTTGTTTGGCTAGTTTGTGCAATTTGTGAATTTTGTACATTTATCAGCCTATCGTTGTCTCCAGACTGCCTGTCCGCCTCAGGAGGAAGCCTGGAGCCAGCAACAGACAGCAGTTAATCAGAATTATTCCATATATACATATATATATGTTTTTTTCGCAAACATAAGAAAAAAATCAAAAAATAAGAATTTTTGGCTTATTTAAGACAAAAAAAATGAACAACAATATATAAATTTGGCAAGGGCATGCCTCTTCATTTTTTGTTTGATTTATGCTATAATAATTAGATTTATTCATGAATCAAATCAAACACAAAATATTGGCGCCAATAGTAGGGTTCGCATACATGCGAACCCTACTATTGGCGATATTGTTTGTCGGCGCGTTTTCATATTTGGGTTTTTCCTCATACGCGCGCGCGGCCGCGACAACTCCCGCCACCATCAATTATCAGGGCCGGCTCTTGAATAGCGCCAATGTTCCGCTAGCAGGAAATTACACATTCCGTTTCAGCTTATGGAATTCCGCTGACTGGCAGGCGTCTGATACCACAGGTGCCGGAGCAGTTGATATCACATCGCCAAGATACGCAGGCTGGCAGGAAACACATGCGCTGACCACTGCAACATTCGGCTTATTTAACATCAGTTTGGGTAGTAACGTCGCGTTACCTAACTTCGATGCTAACATACACAAATTCCTGCAAGTGGAAGTTAAGGTCACCGGGGCGCTGGATACCACCTATGAAATTCTGGATCCACAAGGAAATACGGGAGACTTAGTGGACCGCAAAACCCTTCATGACCAGGCTTACGCGGAAAATGCCGACACAATAGACAACGCGGAAATCGGCACAGGCGCCGGCAACCTCGCGGTTCTTGGCGCTGGCGGAGTATGGGACATAGCCCGCATACCAGGAGGAACCAATGCAAACAGCTTTATTCTGGATTACGACAATACGGGTGGCGTATCCTCTCTTCAGTTTGGGAATGATGGAACCGATGGCGCGATTAGTTTTAACAATGATACTGGCGACATAACTTTCACAACGCCAGGGAGTAACAACTTTACTTTCGACAATGGTACTTTAACCGCGACTTCGGATGCCGGGCTGGACTTTGCCAACGCTGACCAGTTCCGCATACGCGAAAGCGCGAACCCGAATCTGTTAGCGGCTTGTTCCGCTCTTGGCGAACTGATTTTCGATACCGGGGCTAACAAACTGATGTACTGCACGGTTGTCGGTACGCCGGGAACATGGGCTAATGTTGATACGGCTGGCGCAGTTGATGATTTTGAAACAGTTTACTCGGCAGATGCCGACAAAACCCTCAGCACGGCTAACAACAATATGACTATCGATACCGGTACAAGCAATTTCATTGTTTCAGGTGCCAATTTTTCAGTTAACGGCGCGGGAGATATAACGACAACAGGAACGATAAACGGTGTAAATCTTTCCAGCATTCCTTTCGGAAATATGGCGACCCGCGTTAAGGAAGCAGTATATACACCGGGTTTTGCTGGCGGCACTTCTTATCCGGACGGCACGGCAAATCAAGGTACATTGCAACTAAAATTTGAAGATTTGGGCGGCGCAGGTAAAAGAAATTTTTATGACTGGACGACTCAACAAGTCTTAATGCAGGACATGGATGTGGTCGCTTCATTACAGTTGCCGCTTGATTTTGACAGTTTCACAGGCTCTCCGATGTCGGTTACTTACCAGACTTCCGATGGCGTTATTGCCACAAACCGCGTGGATGTAAGTTTATACGACACTACTGGCGCTGATGTCGCACTTACTGGCGGTTCAGCTTTGGCAAACGCAGGCTGGACAACTGCCGCCATAACTTTTGGCGGAGCTCCGACATTCACAGCCGGCGACACAATCACAATCCGCATAAAACTTTCTTCAACAAATGCCGGTTTCGCCCGAAGATCTGATTTAGTTCTTAACTACAATGGCCTCTAGCGGCCACATTTGACAATTGACTTTTGACAATTAACAAAAAGGTCAAAGGTTAAAGGTCAACAGTCAAATGTTGAAAAAATTTATTTTTTTAATACCACGCCTATGTAACAACTTAGATAAAAGATCAAAGATTAATGATTAAAGAAACTTAAATCTTAAATCATAAATCTTAAATCTAGAAATAAACCAACATCCTTCCGCCATTGTGCATACATATATATGTATAAAGGCGGGAGACAGGAGTCGTTGCCAATACGGCTCCGCATCGGTTCTCCATCCGAAGTAAATGGATGACCTTCATGTCAGAAAACTGAACATTATATTACCTATTAACTTATTTACTAACATGAAAACAAAAACATCCAATTGGATGCGCAGGCTGGCGGGGATTACAACCCTGCTTCTGGTCTTCACGAGTTTCGTGGGCCAGGCTTCTGCCCGCATCCTGTTCCAGGATGATACGACCGGTGTTTTCGAATCCGAAAACATGGTCATCGGCTCCAACGATTCGGGTGCCAACAACACCAGTATCACACTCGGCGCCGACGGGACCGCTTCCGAAAACGGAAAGATCAACTGGAATATAACGACCAATACATTTGAGGTCGATCATACCACCGCTGTCACAGGCGGTTTAAGCGCTACAGGCCAGGTCAACTTCTCCGGCGCCGCTGGCATGCGGATCCGTGAAGTGGCTGATGAAGCTGCAGCCAGTTGTGCCACGGTTAAAGAAATCGTGCTGGATACAACTGAAAACAAATTATACATTTGTACCGCAACCGGCACTCCCGGCACCTGGACATCTGCATCGCCTGCCGCAGGTGATTTTGAAACGACCTACGCGACAGACGCGGACAAGACTCTGACGACATCCAACGGCGCCTTCACAATCGCCGCAGGTTCAGGCGCTGTTAATGTGAACAGCACCAACGCGGGCGGAGTCAGCATCAACGCCAGCGTGAACGGCCCTGTCAACATCGCGACCGGCACCTCAACGGGCCTTGTGACCATTGGCGGCGGTTCCGGCACAGCAGCCATCAATACGTCCGACTGGGATATCACCACAACTGGCGCTATGACAGGTATCGGTGCTATTACAATGGACGGCCTTTTAACTGGTACAGCCGGCGCGACAATGAGCGGCGCTGCTGTCAGTTTGAACAACAACTCAAACTTTGCTGTTAATATCGGTACTGGCACTTCCACAGGCGCGGTTGGCATCGGCGGCGGATCAAACACAGTTGCTATTGATTCGTCCGATTGGGACATCACCACAACTGGCGCTATGACAGGCATCGGCGCTATTACAATGGATGGCCTTTTAACAGGAACAGCCGGCGCGACAATGAGCGGCGCTGCTGTCAGTTTGAACAATAACTCAAACTTTGCTGTTAATATCGGTACCGGCACATCCACAGGCGCGGTGGGCATCGGCGGCGGAGCGAACACGGTTGCTATCGATACGACTTCTTGGGACATCAGTTCTGCAGGCGCAGTTTCCGGCTTAACCGGACTGACATCCACAGGAACCGTTAACTTATCTGGCACTGGCGCGTTCCGCGTAAGAGAAGTAGCGGGTATAACCAACCCGGGTACCGCTTGCACAACCGTAGGTGAATTGATTATGGATACTGTCGATCAGGTTCTGTATTCCTGCACTAACGCAGGTACTGATGCCTGGCAAAAGGTCGGCACAGGATCTGATGCAGGTACATTAGATGGAATTGATTCCGCTTCATTCCTGCGCAGTGATGCAAGTGATAACTACACATCCGGCACACTGACATTAGACAACGGCACCACATTAACAGTGAATGGCGTTGCGAATATCGGCGACAACGGCGACACAGTAGCAATCAACTCATCCGACTGGGACATCAGTTCTACAGGTGTTATGACAGGCATTTCCGGAATTACAAACGATTCCACTTTCAGTACATCAGGTGGCGCGGTCAATGTGAATGCCAGCTCAAATTTCGCAACTAATATCAACACCGGCACTTCCACAGGCGCGGTGAGCGTCGGCGGCGGAGCGAACACAGTTGCTATTGATTCATCCGACTGGGACATCACCACAACTGGCGCTATGACAGGTATCGGCGCGATTACAATGGACGGCCTCCTGACAGGAACAGCCGGCGCGACATTGAGCGGCGCTGCTGTCAGCGTGAACAATAACTCAAACTTTGCTACCAATATTAATACTGGCACCTCCACAGGCGCTGTATCTGTTGGCGGCAACGCTAACACAGTAGCAATCGATTCATCCGCTTGGGACATTACTACAGCGGGTGCGGCTTCCGGCTTCACCACTATCGGAGCTTCCGGTAATGTTACCACTTCTGGTGGAACATTCTGTGTTGGTTCAACCTGCCTGAATGAGACCAACGCTGCTGGTGACAACGGCGCCACATTGGTCGGCACATATGATGAATTCGACAATTCAAACAGTGCAAACGTGCAGGATGTTTTGGACGACTTGGATGCCAAGATCGGCTCCAATGCGCCGAATGTGGATGAACTTACGTTCTATCCTGAATATCCTGATGTAGTCGTTTATAAAGACGGTTCAAGCAATCAGGGTACTTTGGTCAGTGATTACGACAGTGGTAACTCCCGCCAGTATTATGGCTGGACATCAACTAAAACTGCGCTTAATGACATTGACCTTCGTTTCCGCTATGAACTGCCAGCCGACTTTGCTGCGACAGGAGATCTGACTCTTCAGATTAAAACACTGACTACAAATGCTGCTGACAACGCTGTTGATTTAACTATCAATAACGAGACTGACACCGCGACCTGCGCGACTTCAACGGGCAACAAGAGCAGTGTAGCCAATACATGGGCTACTGTCACTGTGAGTGCCGCGAGCATCAATACCGGCTGCACTGGCGGCACGGCTTTGAACTCTGGCGACATCATTGAAGTAATTATAAAAAATTACGCGAAAAGTACGGGCGAATCTGATGTTGGAAAAATTCAGTTAGATTACACTAATTAAACCTTAATTGGCACTTTTGGCTCCTCGTTTAGTCGGGGGGCCAGCTAGTGCCCATTATCGCAAAAACTCATTAACTGATAAACAAATGAACTGATGAGTAAAATAAAATTTTATTAAAAATATTCATGATAAACAAAACAAATAACATTTTTAGATTCAGAAAATTTCCAGTTTACAAAGCAGCCCGCGAATATCGCAAAGAATTGAAAGAGCTGAGTAAAAAGAAATTCCCTCAGGAAGAACAATTTTGTCTGACCTCTCAGCTATGGAGAGCTCTGGATTCAATATTACTCAATATTGCGGAAGGCAGTGAACGGTATTCAGACATAGATTTCAGTCGATTTTTGAATACAGCACTTACCTCTCTTAATGAAACAGTAGCATGTTTAGATGCGGCAAACGATGACAAATACCTTACTGATGAAGAATGCGATCGGCATCTCATTAAGGCGGAAAATATTTATAGACAATTAAGAGCATTCAGCTCAAAAGTGCGAAAAGATAATATCAAAAAAGGTTCTTAAGTTTATCAGTTCATAAGTTTATCAGTTCATAAGTTCCAAATGTTTACAAAAATAAAATCAATCATCAAAAAAGGGCTAATCGGCTTGCTGACGCTGACGCTGTTTGCGACCCAAGCAGCGCCCGCCTATGCAAATCTGGTGTTCACCAACGATGTGTTTACCAACGATGCAACGATATTCAGAATTGGCGCGGATAAAAACGCGTCTTCGGATACGATGACTCTCGAATTCGGCGGCACAAATACAAAGTCATTTACCTGGGACACCTCTAAATTCAATATCGGCAGCGATATTGCGATTACAGGCGGCGCCAGCGTAACTTCCAATATTGACCTTAATTTAAACCAACTCGTGGAAGGAAGGATTGAAAACCTTTCAGGCGGACCCACATGCGATTCAGGTTCAGCTGGCAGGTTGTATCAAAATACCGTCAGTGGATATTCCTTTATCTGCAACGGAACTTCATGGATCCGTATTGACGACTCGACCATACCAAGCGGCGATGATACTTTTGAAAGCGTGTATGCGAATGACGGCGACAGCGGTTTAATCACCACAAACGGTGCTTTCACCATAAACACAGGCACTAATGACTTTATTGTGGACAGCGCTGACTGGAATGTGGATGCATCCGGCAATCTGGATGGCAACAACATAACAGCCAACGGCACCTTGGATGCCAACGGTGTTGTGACTATCGGCGATAACGGAGATGCTATTACACTTGATTCGTCAGCTTGGGATATCAATTCGGCAGGCGTTGGATCCGGATTTACAGGTTTCACTTCAACCGGAACAATCAACTTTTCGGGCGCCGGAGCGTTTCGTTTAAGGGAAGTAGCGGGGATAACCAACCCTGGCACCGCTTGTACAACTACGGGTGAATTGATCATGGATACAAATGATAACACGCTCTATGTTTGTACCAATGCCGGCACAGACGCATGGTCTAAAGTCAGTTCAAGCGGCGACGCTACCACATTGGATACTATCGATTCCACCCAATTCCTGCGCAGTGATACAAGTGATAACTACACTTCCGGCACACTGACATTAGACAACGGCACCACATTAACAGTGAATGGCGTTGCGAACATCGGCGACAACGGCGACACAGTTGCTATTGATTCGTCTGATTGGGATATTTCCTCTACAGGTGCTATGACCGGCATTTCCGGAATCACAAATGATTCCACTTTCAGTACATCGGGTGGCGCAGTTAGTTTGAATAATAATTCCAACTTCGCTGTTAATATAGGTACAGGCACATCCACAGGGGCAGTATCTGTCGGCGGCGGAGCGAACACAGTTGCTATCGACTCATCCGATTGGGACATCACAACAGCTGGCGCTATGACAGGTATCGGCGCTATTACAATGGACGGCCTTTTGACAGGTACAGCCGGCGCAACATTGAGCGGAGCTGCTGTCAGTTTGAATAACAACTCAAACTTCGCCACTAGCATAGGCACAGGCACTTCCACAGGGGCAGTATCTGTCGGCGGCGGAGCGAACACAGTTGCTATTGATTCCAGCGCGTGGGACATCTCGACCGCGGGCGTGGCATCAGGATTTACCGGAATCACCTCAACAGGCAATATCGTGTTTACCGGAGCTACAAGTTTCCTTCCTCCGCAGGCAGCCTCTGCTCCGGGAACCTGTAGTGTGGGACAAATTTATTACAACACGACTACAAATGACTTTTGGGGTTGTACTACGACTAACACCTGGACAGTTATCCCAGAACTTTCGTCTCGGGGTTCTTCCGGTCAGATACTCAGGTCTAATGCTACATCCACACCAAGCTGGAGCACCGCCACCTACCCGGCAACAGCCGGAACAGCCGGAAATATTTTGCGTTCAGATGGTACAAACTTCGTTTCCACTGCCGTTACATCATCTCAATCAACCCCTGCAAATCCAACGGGAACTACAAGTACCTCTGGAGTTATGATGGGTCTAGCCGGTTCAATTACGCCTGCCAGAAGCGGGATAATCCAGATCAATATTTCCGGCAATATGACAAACAATACGATTACATCTAAGGGCGCTTCGGTCCAAATCCGCACAGGCACCGGTACGGCGCCGGTAAACGGAGCGGCTCTTACAGGAACGGCTCAGGGCTCAGCAGTCAGCATGCTCAATCCTTCCGACTCTCGAGGCGGCACCATCACGGTTCCATTTTCGCTCAATGCGATTGTCACGGGTCTGGCCGTGGGCACCGCGGTCTGGATCGATACCGGCCTTGCCGCCATTACCGGAGGAACTGCAAGTATCGCAAATGTAAACATTTCAATCAACGAATTGTAAAAGTGTATCGAAACCTTCAAAAAAATTGGTCCGCCGCTACAACCATGCTATGATTTATTTTATGAATAATGGGGTGGTAAAAATCGTAAAAATAATGATTTTTCTAATTTTAAATAAAAAAAATCTCGTTTGTTCCAATAAGGTTCTTACAAAATTTGACTTTGATAGATGTTTATAGTAATTTGGCTTTGTTTAAAGAAAAAAAGAAGACCATATGAAAAGGGAGATGTCAAAAATTATTATCGTTTTGGGTTTGGTTATAGCGGTCATTGGTTTGCCCCTGGGAATTGGGACCGCAAAGGCTAATAAGATTTCAATCATATTGAAAGACTCTTCGATAGACTCTAAGAGTAATCCAATCCAATCCGCGCAGGATATCCGCATCAGCCTTTGGAATGTGTACAAGCAAAGGCCCGGAGATCTCAACCCAGATGGCTCCATCAATACCAGCGCCAGTCACTATGGCGGATACCAGACCGTGTTCACCGTTACGCCAGACAATGATAGATATTTCACAAAGGGAACTTACGGATTGGTTAACATCGACTATGGTGCTTTGCCAGATTTTCCAGTAATCGCACCTTTCAACGCTTATTTGCAAATGGAATACAAAAACCACGGAGATCCTGACACAAGCTATCAGATCTATGATTTCATGGATGATCTGCCGTGGAACAATGTGGAAAGGCTCCTAATAGACCCACAGGCATCTTATTACACCTTGGAAGCGGGCCCACAGACCAACTACAACACCTTCACGCTTGATGCTAACAACAACGCGCCTACCACGGTTAAACTGGAATTCGGTGAAACCTTGGCGGAATATCTACAATGGAGTAAAACAAATGTACGTTTTGAACTTAGTGATAATTTATACATCGATGGCTCGCTAACACTAAATGGCCATCTGGATTTCGGGCTAAATGAAATGGTTAATGCGCGTCTTGAGAATCTGGATAAAGCTCCCGACTGTGACGAAAAATCAATGGGCCGCCTTTACTTCAACATTATCGACACTCTCCCCTACTACTGCAATGGAAAGGATTGGAGGCAACTATAGACACCAATAGGTGGCCCGCCTTCGGCAGTGACCCTTTTTTCAAGAGGGCTTTTGTTTTTTTGTTTTTAAACCCCCTAGCCCCCTTGTCAGGGGGAATGTTTGTTTTTAAACCCCCTAGCCCCCTTGTCAGGGGGAATGTTTGTTTTTGTAATTCGGGATAACTGAAATCCCCCCGCTTGATAAGGCGGGGGTCAGGGAGTGGTTGCAGCCCCTCACCTTCCTCCCGCCCACTCAGAATAACTGTTCATAACTGACATGAGCCACTATCGTCCCTACAATTGGCCCCACTATTGGCCCCCATTGGATCCCCTATTGGAGCTCCGATCGGAATTTATTCCTCTCTTCCGCCCACCTGCGCCAAAATTCCCCTTGCCCGGTCTTTGATGTGTTTTGCGATCGGCTGAGTTGCGTTATTGGCCTCCCATGCTTCTGTTGCCTTGTCGATGGCCATATTCGCCTTTTCAGCGGCTTCTGTGTATTTTTTCTGTATGCCAAGGATAAAAGCATCTACAAGCCAGTCATACGCGCGCGCTAATTTTGCCGCGCCCACCACAACATTGTTATCAGGCATATTTTTGTAGGCCTGTTGCGTCAAATCAACAGCCAATTCCGAAGAATGTTTAGCGTTTAAAACTTTATTGGCCGCTATGTAGACTTCGATCTGAGCTAATTCAGCCTCTGCGCGATGAAGCAAAAATTGCGTATCTTTGCCGTTTTTAATTAAAATAAACAAATACAGCATTTCGGTGGCATCAGCTCTAGTCAAAGGTTTGGATGGCTCAAGCAATCCTTTGTCGTTTTTGGAAATAATGCCAACTTTTAACGCATAATTCATGAAAGGCGCAAACCATGCATCTTTTGTTACATCAGGAGAAACATCTTCAGTAACCTGGATGGCATCTATTTTAATATTATTAGCCATTAAAAGCATTTTCAGAAATTCAGCTTTATTAACCTGTTTTGTCGGAGCAAAAGTTCCATCTCTATCATTTCCTTTAACAATGCCTAATGTTTTTGCTTTCATCACATACACTGCAAACCAATCCCCTGCTTTTACATCAGGAAAAGTAATATCTCCAAAATCTCCTGATGTATCAATACCAGAACCTTTTAATATTATTTTCAAAACTTCCGCTCGGTTAATCGGATTATCTGGTTTGAATGTCACATCAGGGTATCCGCTGATTACGCCAGCTTGGTTCAAATAACTGATGGACACGTAATTATTATGCGTTCTTAAGACATCCTGAAAATCCGTTACCGTTTTTATGCCGGAAGCGGTTTGGGCTTCTTCCGCGCGCGCGAAGGAAAGCGGTATTGCAAAGATTACAGCCGCCAGAAGAAAAATAATTGTTTTTTGTATCCTCATAATTTTATTTTTATTTTTAAGCGTAAATATTTTAGCACAAAAACCCCATAACTTGAAAGAGAAAATCAATAATTTTACAATGGTGGCTACAATAGTGGCTACAATGGTGGATTTATTATAAACCACAAATGTAGCCACAATGTAGCCACAATTGGATTTATTTGTATCTCGCAAAATGCGCGAACGCCTTATTCGCCTGAGCCATTCGGTGCACATCTTCGCGTTTTTTGAAAGCCGCGCCTGTCTCATTGCTTGCGTCGTTTAATTCCGAAGCCAGTTTTTCGGCCATGTTTCTGCCTTTTTTGGTGCGTGCCGCCATAATTATCCACCTTATGCTTAAAGCCATTTGGCGTTTTGGATTGACCTCAACAGGTATTTGGTAAACAGAGCCACCAACTCGCCTTGCGCGGACTTCTGTATTGGGTTTTACATTATCAATGGCCTTATGGAAAATTGACGAGGGATTATTTTTCCCCTGGTCTTTTAGAATCTGCATCGCATCTGTAAAAATACTGCGGGCAATGGATTTTTTACCCCCTTTCATCATGCAGTTAATAAACTTTTCCTGCAATTCAGTAGAACCTTCCGGGATGTGCTGTATTTTTTTCTGCGGCATATTTTTAATTAAGAATTATGAATTAATAGGTTTTGAAAAAGGTTTGTGCTTTGTGTAATTTGTGAATTTTGTGAAGTTTGTAGGGCTGTAGGGATGTAGGGTTGCAGGACTTCATTTCAATCCGGGTAATCCTGGTAATCAATCCTGTTAATCATTTAAATCAGGTAAATCAGTGGTCTTATTTAGGTTTCTTCGTCCCATATCTGCTTCTCCCCTGTTTGCGGTCCTGTACACCCTGCGTGTCCAAAATGCCTCTGATTATATGATAGCGAACGCCAGGCAGATCCTTAACGCGTCCACCCTGCACGGCAACAACAGAATGTTCCTGTAAATTGTGACCCTCGCCCATAATATATGCTGTAACTTCTTCACCGTTGGTCAGGCGAACTCTGGCTACCTTTCGTAAAGCCGAATTTGGTTTCTTAGGCGTTCTTGTGGTCACTTTAACGCATACTCCTCTTTTTTGGGGGGCTCCTTTATCTAAACGAACTGAACAGTTTTTTAAAGAATTGAATGTATACTGCAACGCTGGTGCTTTGCTTTTGCTTTTCGGGGTTCGTCTTTTTTTGCGTATTAATTGATTAATCGTTGGCATAAAATGGTATTTTATTAAAATTTATAAATTCGATTTAAAAAACTTAGAAATGCATTTTAAGTGCGGACTTTTTTAATTTCTTTAGGGATCTGGCGTCTGAAGACTTCGCCAGCGGGGATTAATTTACCAATAATCACATTTTCTTTCAAGCCTTTAAGCAAATCGACCATTTTTGTCGTAGAGGCTTCCACTAAAACGCGGATGGTTTCCTGAAAAGAAGCCGCTGAAAGCCAGCTGTCGGTCATTATCGCCACGCGCGAAATACCCATAAGCAACCGCTCCCCTGACATTTCTTCTTTTCTCTCCTTCCTCAGTTTTTCATTCATCCTGTCAAATTTTGCCAAACTCGTAGTTTCTCCCGCTAGATATTCACTGCCACCGGGGTTGACTATCCGCACTTTTGAAAACATCTGTTTTACTATGATCTCAATATGCTTATCATTGATGG
>Ga0315275_10001780_pt1 | contig 19186 bp, 20 predicted proteins | sample YL17G03_0_MG_FD_205557 | JGI IMG/M metagenome (GOLD analysis project Ga0315275, IMG submission 205557) | Sediment microbial communities from Yellowstone Lake, YNP, Wyoming, USA - YL17G03_0 | ecosystem: Environmental > Aquatic > Freshwater > Lake > Sediment | place: USA: Wyoming | collected...
GTATTGTGACGGTTTTCTCCTCGCCGACCCTCATGCCGGCAACTGCCTCATCAAAGCCAGGTATCATCTCGCCGGAGCCAACGTTGAATTCCATCGTGCCAGAGTCGAAAACCTCGCCGGTCGCGAGTTTCCCCGTATAAGTAACGTTTATCTTGTCTCCGGCCTGCACAACATTGCCTGTAAGGTTGACAGTGCCCGAGCCCCCGGGCGGCGACAAGCTCCTCATTCCTAACACTACGATTACGACTATGACGATTGCCGCTGCTATCAGGACATAAAGGTTCTTATTCTTAAGAAATCCGCCGGGTTTTTGCCTGGGTTCGGTTTTCTTTTCCGGCTCATGAGTTACAACGCGTGCTTTAACATCCTCGGTTTTCTCCGGCCTCTTTTTCCTGTTCCTTTTTGACATCAAAACACCGAATTGTTATAGATTGTGCTCGTTATTTAAATTGTTATCTTATATCTCAGGAGGCCTCCTCAGGCTGCATAAGCCGGCAGAGCCTGCACATCTCCCTGTCGATTCTTTCAGGCGTCACGCTCCCTTCGGCGACCTTCCTCGCAATCTCATTCACGATTTCCATGAACCTCCCGTTCGCCTCGAAGGACTCCGCCCCGCGCCCCCTTATGTTCTTCCTGTACTGGCATATGGCCGGCTGCGATATGCCCATCTTCTTCGCCGCCACTGTCTGCGAGAACCCGTAGGCATCCACAAGCTTTTTCGCTATGAGCGCCCTTGCAACCGGTATTATGCTCTTTGCAGCCATCTCGCATCTGAATGCCATGTATACTCCTATAACACCCTTATAATTTTAGGCCCGGGTTTAAAAAATAAGTGTGACAGTATTTTTTACAGGGGGTAATGCATGAGGATTGGAATGAGCCGGAAGAAGATCAGGCTGACAAGGCAGCAGAAAAGGATGGAGGACACGCTCATGTTCCTTCTGAGGCTGATAGCCCTTTCCATCCCACTCTATATCATCATGTGGATGGATTTCATCCTGCTGCCTCTCCAAAGCATAACCGCTGGCCAGGTGGCATGGGCCCTCAATGCCATGGGATTCGCAGTGACAAGCAAGGACCTGATATTGAGCGTCGGCTCCGGGCAGCCCTTCATCTTCTTCATCGGCCCCGACTGCACCGGATGGAAGTCCATGCTGGCCTTCATAGCGCTCATCTTCGCGACGCTGGGCGCAGGCATGAGGAAGAGGATTGCAGGCACACTCATCGGCATCCCTCTCATACATGCCGGGAATCTCCTAAGAATCATAGCCGTTGTCCTTATCGAAAGGAGCTACGGCCTTGAAGCCGCGAAGGTCTTCCACGACTGGCTATGGCAGGCAGGCCTGATAGCGCTGGTGCTCGCCCTTTGGCTGGCCTGGCTTAGATGGGACTCGCTGAAGAAGCGCATGGGAAGCCTGCGCCTACATATAATTAGCCAATTATTAACCACCAAAAAGTGATAACTTTATAAATATCGTGGATAAATATTGATTGGAAATTGTTTTGTGTGGTATATTATGGTAAAACCGGGCGCAGTAATCCCTGTTATGGCGAAGGTGGAATATCCGGCTTTCCTGATGGGGGAGCTGGGCCAGTTTGGAATAGACATGTCTGCCCCGGAGGTCTACAGGAAAGCCCCTTCGCTGCTGGACCTCCAAACCGCATTTTTCTGCAGCGATTATCTGGGCCAGCGCATTTCGCCCGCTTACAGGGCGGAAGTTGCATGGTTGCAGAACGAAGACGCAACAGTCAAGCGGACGAGCGGCGAGGCTACCTGCACGTATCTGGACAACCCGAACAGAAGATGGGTTGTCAGGCCTGAACGCATCGAAGCGCGGGGCGAAGCCGTGCATTTTGAGGGCGGGCAGGTATTCATGATAGGCAAGGATTGCGAGCCTCTGCCGGAAAAGGATTGCGGCTGGACCGTTGCCTATAGCCCCGTAACAGGCGCTCCTATTCGGTTTGGCACGATGGGTCAGTCCAGGGAAGTATTCGGCCAGGACGCTTCCTTTGCATTGATGGACAGGCACAGGGTCGTGGCGGCCTGCGTCCTTCATACCAGCGGTTCGCCTTTCGAGACATACCTGACCATGGGACCGGGCCAGAGCAGCCCGCATTTTGGGGTCCGCCAATATCACGGCCCTGGCAATTTCGGATGATTCCCATTCCAGGGAAACCCGGATACGTGATAAGCATATAATCGCGCAAAGAGAAGAATAAATTATGCGCATCGACTGGATAGTGGCCATCGTCATATTCCTCATTTTTGCGGTGTGGGCGTTCTCCTATTTCACGCTGCTGACCCAGGGGAGGATAGCCTCAAGGTCCGAGCCAGCCTTCCTTGCAGGGGAGAGGATTGCGGATTACATGGGCACGGAGCTGACCAGCATCCCGGCGAACTTCACCGCCGGCGCGGACGTACAGAACGTAACCCTTTGGGCCTATGTCAGCTGGGTCGGGAGCGAGATGAACTCGACAAGGGTGGTCGGCCGGCAGTTCTCGAACGCAAGCCTGCCCTGCATGATTTCCGGCAGCAAGGTCTACTGGAAGGCGAATCTCACGTCGGGAAAGAACACCTTCTTCATAGAGTATGCGGACATAAACACCTCGCTTGAATGCGACCAGGTCATCCCACAGTCGGGCAGCAACCAGACGACGCTCTGGGCTGCAGAGAAGAGGAGGATGTTCTCATCCGTCAAGAACAGCCAGGTCTGCAGCCTCATCAACAGCTTCCCGGAGAATGTCAAGAGGGATGCCGGCATCACATACGATTTCAACGTGCTTGCGGAGGCAGGAGGCTCGGCGCTTTCCTGCGGCTATGCAATCCCAAGGTCTGGCAGGGAGGTCTTCGCCTACCCGTTGTCTGGCTCGCTCATGGAGGGAGGGAGCGTAGAGATGACAGTGAGGTTGTGGCAATGAGGGGCGTCTGGAAGACCATAGAGGCAATCATCGGCGGCCTGATTATCCTGCTCTTCGCCGCGGCCCTCAGCTCGAACTACATGAACATCTCCCCTTCGGTGCCCGTCCATGGGTACAGGGCGCTTTCGGCGGCCTATGACAAGGGCGAGTTCAGGGCATATGCGGCAGCCATGAACTATTCAGGGATAAATGAAATGGTGGAGGCGACCGGATATCTACAGGGGTACAACCATACGGTGCAGGTCTGTAGCCAGGGCGGCAGCTGCGCAGGCATCCAGCCGTCCAAGGAGAACGTCTGGGTCGCGGGCATAATGGTTGCCGGGGACCAGTCATATCAGCCAATGGAGGTTATCCTGTACATGTACAGGGAATAGGTGAGAATGATGAAAGGGCAGTTCTTTGTAATAGGCGCGCTTTTCATATGCATATTGCTGTTCTTCGGCATGCCCATCAACGTCAGCATCACGAAGGCCGAAACTGACGACATGAGCCGGATATCCGACAATCTGGCTGCGGAGCTCCCCCACGCGCTCAACCTCGGCATAAACGGCTCTGGTCCGGTGGAGACCCTCATGAACTTCACCGAATTCTCCATTGATGCGGCCGGGAGCCACGGGATAAACATGACATGCTTCTGGCTCGTCTTCACGGACAACGGGACGACCATCAACGTCAGCGGCGGGAACTTCATGGGCTCGCCGAAGACCTTCTCGATTAACATATCAGGCGCCACGAAGGACCTCTACGTCGGCGGCGGATCGACGAACTGGACGACGTTCTCGCCGTCAGGTTATGCTTTCAACGTCTCCGTGACCGTGGACGGTGACGTCTCCGGGGGCACGATGCTCCGCAACAAGACGAGCATCTATTCGAGGCTCTCCCTGGAAAGGGGGCGCAACCTGGTGAGAAAAGAGATATTAGCCTGAAAAACAAGATTAAATGGGTGGATGAATGAAAGGGATGACGGTCATTACCGAGGTGCTGTTCCTTGCGGTGATAATATCGCTCATATTCGTTGTATACGCCATAGCATCACCAATGATATACTCGATGCAGCTGTCGTCCGCCTTTGACCAGACGAAATCGCTGATGCTGAAGATGGACAGCCTCATCCAGGAGGTCGCATCGCAGGGGAAGGGCAGCAGGAGAAGCCTCTACATGACGATAGGCGCCGGAACGCTGCAGATGAACGACACCACGGACACGATAAAATGGGTCCTGGAAACGGATGCCATGATGGTCTCCCCCAGGAGCATGCAGCGGGCCGGGAACCTCATAATCGGCTCCAACCTGGACACGATGGCATTTTCCGGCTCCTACGGCGGCCAGCCGTCCTATGTGCTGGAGAACGAGAACCTGAAGGTATTCATCAAAAGGATAGGCTCCCAGCAATCCCCCCAGTCCTATGACACCGGGCAGCTCCTCCAGGCCGTTTACAACAAGAAGCTGCTTCAATGGATGCCGCTGGAAAAGCTGGAGATTTCGATCGACCAGAGCCAGAACTCCACCGCAGGCACAGGTTACACGGAGCTTGCCGCCGAAGGCTACGCTCTCCCGGGGGGCGAAGTGCTCGCCCACATCAACACGTCATATCAGTACCTCAACAACTATACCATCACGTTCGCCCTTGAATCCGGCGCGGATTTCCTTACTATTGGGGCAAATTCTTAATTTTAAGAGCCTTCTCCAATACTTACTTATGTCCAAGGCGCTGTCGGCAGTCGTATCCGCGCTGCTGCTCATAGTGATTACCATAGGCATACTTTCAGTGGTCACGCCATGGATGTATGAGCTCGTGACCACGACCACCAACTCGACCGGCAGCACGACAGCGCAGCAGATTATGTGCAGGAACGCAGGCCTCGAATTGGACTCCAACTACGGGTACTACGGCGTCGACTGGAACTTTACAGGGAACGGCACCGACTGGCTGAAGGCAAGGATTGAGAACACAGGGAACATAGACATGTGGGGCTTCTCCTTCGAGCTGACGCTGCTGTCTTCCTCAGGGGATGAGATAATGCACTACGGGCTGACCAATTCGACTGAGGTCACGGCATCCGTTCCGCTCAGGCCCTCAAGGTCGGCCATCATATCGGCCAACATAACGGAGGACATAAACAGTAGCATCCATACCCTCAAGGCCGTCAAGGTTCTCAACTCAGTCTGCGATGGGGTAGCGCCGTCGCTGTCTGTGTGAGTGTTGAAATTTATAGCACTGGGAAAATAATATTAAATAGTCATTAAGAGGCTGGGCCAATGCCGGATGAAAAAGACTCTGCATCGGAATTGTTTAAGGCAATACGCGACAAGCTCGCCGAGCTGGAGGACATGCAGCTTGTCAACAAGCTGGACATCATAAACATGAAGAACCAGATGGACAGGATAAGCATAACCAGCACATCTTCACCGGAGAGCGAGGAGAAGCTGTCCGATTTGAACAAGCTGGTCGAGAAGGTCGGCGACCTGAAGAGGTTCGATAAGGCGTTTTCTGATCTCGAGAAGATGAAATCTTCCATGGAGAGGGCAAAGCTTGGCGACATAATCCCCCTGAAGTCTGAGATTGACATCCTGCGCAGGAAAATCACGGAGCTGGAATCCGCTCCTGCGCAACTGGCAAGGGGCGCAAAAGCGCCGGATGTTTCGGCCTTGAAGAGGGAGTTATCAGGCCTGCGCTCAGAGCTCGAATCATCCAAGGCCAGGATGGAGCAGCTGGAGAAGAGGCCAAGGGCAGCGCCCCCTGCGAAATTGCCCGAGGCAAGACCCGGCGGGCTGGATGAGCTGAAGAAGAGGCTTGAGAAGCTGGAGTCCATAAGGCCCGGGCCGGCCGCAGCGAAGCCGGAGATACTGGGCGGCATCAAAGAAAAGCTCGAGGAGCTTGGCATGAAGGTCTCCAGGCTGGAATCATCGAAGCCCACGGCGGCGCCCGCAAAGGCTGCAGTCCCGGAAGATTTCAGGAACAGGCTCGCGGAACTCGGGAGAAAGGTCGAAAAGCTCGAGGGCATGAAAGCGCCAAAGGCCCGGCCGGTGAAACCAAGCGCAGATCATGCCGCCCTTGAAAGGGCGAAGAGGAACATCTATGCCGAGATAGCATCCCTAAGGGCTGCGCTGGACGAGCAGAGCCTGAAGCTCAGCAGGATGCCGAAATCCAAGATGAAGCACGGCGCTGCGCTTCCCGGCGGCATCGTCGGCAGGCTCGCTGCTCTGGAGGCTTCCTTTTCCGGGCTGAATGCGCTCAAAGCCAGGATGGAGAAGGACGATTCTGATATTTCCAAAATGCTCAAGGAGGTGCGTAAGCCCGCAGCGGCGAAGGGACAGCCCGAGCTTGCCGTCCTGAAAGGCAGGATACTGAAGCTTGAGAAGGAGATGGCTAAGGTGGCAAAATTGGCAGGCGGCATCGGGGCCATCAAGGCCGCGGTCCGTGGCATCGAATCATCCCTGAAGGCGGATGACAGAAGGATGGGCAAGATCGACAAGGGCCTCGAGGTGGCGTTGGGAAAGGCCGGCGAGGACGAGATTGAAGAGCTGAGGAACGAGGTCCAGATATTGAGGGCGTCCGTGCCGGAGGTCGTGAAACAGCAGTTCTCCCAGGACATCCAGGAAATCAGGGCCCAGGTCGGAAGGATCGATACAATCAATGACGACATCGGCATACTGAAGTCGGAGATAGACAAGGTCCAGGCTGAAACCGCGAATACAAGGGAGGCCCAGGAAAGCCTTAAGGAACTGAAGAAGCTGAAGGAGGATTTCCCTGCGAAGGAGTTCATGTCCTTCAGGGACAAGATGGGGGACATCGAGGAGAAGCTGCAGAGGGCGAACAAGCTTGCCGCTGGGCTCAAGCCCATAAGGCTGCCAGACGAGGACCTGAGGGAAAAGGCCATAAAGGACTTTGAAAGGAGGATAGACACCTTGGAAAAAATCATGGGCGGCGGGCTGAACCCGGAGCACCTCAAGGAGATCGAGGAGAAGATCGACGACCTCAAATCCAATCTCCCCCAGAAAATCGGCAAAGGGACTGAGCTGCAGCTGAATGCCCTGAGGATGAAGATGGAGGAGAAGCTCCGTGAGCTGGACGACATGAAGAAGGAGGTCGTCGAGAGCGCCGTCGAGCAGCTCCTGGCGCAGCCGGGGGCCATCAACAAGTTCCTTGACGAGAAGTTCAGGAAGCAGGTGAATGATATCAACGAGAAGGCCGGCAAGCTGGAGGATAAGATTTCACCCCTTGACGCGAAGGTCACGACGCTGGTCAGGGATAACCAGGAGAAGGAGCGGGACATAGAGAAGCTGAAGGAATCCCTGAAGGAGGCCGACGCCAGGAGCAAGGGCGAGCTGGAATCCCTTGAGACAGAGGTGAGGGCGATGAACACGAGGCTCGGGACGGCTTCGACTTCGATGAAGCATATGGAAGGAGCAGGGGTGGCAGGGATAATGAGAGACATGGAGATACTCAGGACCAAGCTCGACTGGCTCGAGAGCACGGTCCAGAAGTTCGACCTCAGGCCGCTCTACGATAAGCTGGCGGAGCTTGAGGAAAGGACCAGGCATGGCGCGGGAGGTTACTCGCCCATCGTCATCGAATGAGATCTTCGAATTCCACTACGTTCCTGATAGCTTCCGGGATTTTTTCTATAACATCCGTTGCGAGCAGCCCGGGCCCCATCTGCCTGGCGGCCAGGTCGCCGGCGGACCCGCAGAGGTAGGCAGCGGCTGCAGCGGCATCCAGAGACTTCAGCCCGGAAGCCAGCAGGGCGCCGCAGATGCCGGCAAGGACATCACCGGTCCCGCCTACGGTCATGAAGGGGTTGCCGGTGGAGTTGATGTAGCTCGTCCTGCCTTCGGATATCACATCCTTGTGGCCCTTCAGAAGGACCGTCACCTTGAACTCGTCGCTGAACTTCTCGGCATGCTTTACGCGGTCCTCCAGCTTCCTGGACGGCTTGACGCCGCTGAGGTTGTAGAACTCGTGCTCATGGGGCGTTATCACCCACCCCCTCTTCAGCAGCCTCCTGTTCTCTGCCAGCATGTAAAGGGCGTCCGCATCCAGGATGCAGGGCTTTTCAATTACGCGCAGCAGTTCGAAGACAGTCTCCATGCTCTTTGCCATCCTTCCCATGCCGTTGCCTATCAGGACGGCATCGGAATTCTTGGAGATGGCTGCCAGCTTCTTGATGTTCTCGGGGTTTATGAAATCCCCTTCCAGGGGCTCGGTTATGAGATTGGGAGAAAATGAAGCTATGACGTCGGCCGCTGATTCGGGAGAGGCTATCGTTACGAGGTCCACCCCCGCGCGCAGCGCCGCAAGGCCGCAGAGCGCCGGCGCGCCCCGGTACCTCCTGCTGCCGCCTATGATGAGGAGCCTTCCGAAATCGCCCTTGTGGCTCCACTTCTCCCTGACAGGATAGACCTTCCTGACGAAATCGGAAGTCACGGCCTTCATGAATAATTATTCGCAGCCTTTTTTAAATAGCTCTTTTCCCGTTTCAAACAGCGCGCGAAATTTTTAATTCATTTCCAGTAGGGGTTCTTGAGGTGCTTGTAGGCGGAGTATGCTGCCCTTTCCCCCGTGGCCAGGGCCTGGGGTATCCTTTTCAGCCTGCTCACTATGTCGCCGGCGGCGAAAATTCCCGGAATGCTGGTCATGCCGTCCCCGTCGACCTTTACAAGGCCGTCTTCCATCCCAATCCCGATGCCTTCGAGCCAGTCTTTGGCGGTTATAGAACCGATGCTTACTAAGACATGGTCGCAGGCAATTTCCGTCTTTGTACCCTTCATATTGTTGAATAATTTCACTCTTTCAACCTTCGTTTCACCCACGATTGATTCGACTTCGGTGTTCCAGAGTATTGCCACGCCGCATTTTTCAAGCTTTTCCCTGCATCCGTCCCTCGCCCTGAGCTCATCCCTCCTGTGGGCCAGCCAGACTTTCGCACCGGCATTCTTCAGCCCGAGCGCCGTGTCAGCAGCCGCGTCCCCGCCGCCTACCACAATGACCTTCCTGCCATTGAATTTTTCGGGGTCAAGAATAAGATATTCAACACCCTCCAGATTTTCACCCGGAACTGAAAGCTTTCTTGGCACGCCTCTCACACCCGTAGCGATTATCACGGCAGAGGCCTCATACTCGGCCTTCTTGGTCTTTATTTTGAACTCCCTGCCTCTTTTCACCTCCTCCACTTCCTCGAACTCCCGTATCTCAATGCCTTCATTTTTCACATGTCCGGAAATCCTAGCAGCGATATCCTTGCCAGTCATTTTCGCGAAGCCAAGGAATGAGTCCACCTTTTTCCATGGATAGGCCTGGGAAAGCGCGCCTCCGGCCCTGTCCGCTTCGAGGACGAGCGCCTTCAGCTTCAGGCAGGCGCAATCGAGCGCCGCGGAAAGCCCCGCCGGCCCGGCACCAATTATTATTACGTCATAGCGCACCGAATCACCCACATTTAATCTTAGCGCGGTTTTTTAAAAACCGAACTTGCGAAGATTTTTATAAACAGCTCACCCAAAATAAAAGATGAGGAAAGAAGCGAAAAGGGAAATCGCCAAGAAGGGCAAAGATAACCGGGAGATGAAAGGGACGGTTCTTGCGCTGCTCGCGGCCGCCATAAGCGGTGCGGCGATAACCGCGAACAAGATATTCATAGTCAGCATGGACCCGACGGTTTTCACATCCTTAAGGTCCCTGATAATAGGGATTGCGTTCCTTGCTATAATCTTCTTCCAGTCCAGATTCAGGCTCACGGATGTAGGGAAGAGCCTGAAGAGCGCGAACTGGAAATATATGCTGGCTATCGCGATAATCGGCGGAGCCGCAGCTTTCCTGCTGTTCTTCTCCGGCCTGAAGCTGACCACAAGCGGCAGGGCGGCATTCCTGCACAAGACGATGCCTATATATGTTGCGGTTTTCGCCTACTGGTTCCTCAGGGAGAAGATATCCATCAAGCAGACATATGCGCTTATAATAATGCTGCTGGGCACCGTCCTCATATTCGGTGCGGAGATAAGCCCCGCCGAGCTCTGGTCGAACCCCATGCTGGGCGACTTCCTCGTGCTCGGGGCCACGGTGCTCTGGGCGGTGGAGAACACGATAGCAAGGAAGGCGATGGTCAGGGGGGACACCAACTGGGTGGTCTCCTTCAGCAGGATGTTCATTGGCGCCCTGGTGCTATTCGGAGCTGCCGGCGTCATGGGGAAGCTGGGGCTCATGATGACGCTGACATCCGGCCAGGCAGTCAACATACTCATATCGACGGCAATCCTTTTCGGATATGTTTTCTTCTGGTACTACAGCATAAGGCTGATTAACGTCTCCAAGGCGTCAGCTATGCTGATGCTTGCCCCCGTGGTCTCGCTAGCCCTTGGCGCGGCTTTCCTTGGAGAGCCGGCGCCGATGGTGCAGCTGATCGGTTCGGCACTCATATTGTTGGGCACTTTCTTCATCGCCAACATCAGGAGCGAGCTTAGTACCGGTGTCTGATGATGAGGATCCTTACCTTCTGTCCAGAATTGGCCCCGCATATCCACAGGCTGTCCAATCAAATGAAGGATTTTCCAAGCGTGGACTTCGTGGAAATAGAGGACGTCAATTCGCTGCTCAGGATAAAGGGCGATGCACTTATACTGTATGTCCTTAAGGACATCGAGGAGCCTGTGCTGCTTGGAATAAAGGATTTTAAAAAGAGAAAGTCGGTTCAGCCCCGGGGTTTGGAGTTGGCCTCATTCCTTGAGCGCATGGAAAGTATTGGAAGGATAAGGCGTGCAAAAATAATCGGCGTCCCCGAGCAGATGGATGAGTCGGTCCTCTCCTCACTTGGGGAACTCATCCAGGAGCAGTCCGCCCGCTCCTGAGATTCATTTAGAAAAATTCCCAGCAAACCTTCCCGTTCACTTTCTTTTCTTCGCTTTGACGGGGATTCCAAGCGCCTCAAGGTTGGTCTTGAACTTCTGGAGGGCCGCGTGTATCTCCTCTATCTTCCTCGCGCCGGTGCAGATGATTTTGCCAGTGCCGAAAAGCAGGAATGCCACCCTAGGATCCGATATCCTGTAGACAAGGCCGGGGAACTGCTCGGGCTCGTACTCGGCGTTCTCAAGGTTGTACGCTATGAACTCCAGGTTCAGCTTGTCCTTGGCTTCTATCTGGGTGGATGCGACTATGTTCTCCACGCCGGTGTGGAACTCGTCAGGCATGTCTATGTTCAGGGCCTTCATGTCGTCGACGACCTTCTGCACGGCGGTTTTAGCGAACTTCGGGCTCCTTGCGCCTGTGCAGACAATCTTCCCTGAGGAGAATATCAGCGCGGCTGTCTTCGGGTCCTTTATCCTGTATATCACGCCAGGGAATGCCTCCGGCGTGTACTCCGCCCCCACAAGCTCCTTCGATATCTTGTCGAGCGGTATGTCCTTGCCAAGCGTCGCGAAGACAACCACATTTTCTATCTTTACATCAAATTCTTCCAAAGAAACACCTTGAATGATATTTAGCAATGTAAATATTTATACTGAAGGTATATTTTAAGTTTTCAAAAAGTTCTAAAAATTTCCCATCAGTGGGCTAGGAGAACCATGGAGAACATAAGGGCTGCGGAAAGGATAACCCCCAGCACGAACGTAATTATGCCGTCTTGCCATCCGTATTTCTTGTACATGTATATCGCGGGCCCGAAGAGTGCTGCGGCCGGCAGCGCGAACATGACAATCAGCACGAGTATCACAAACGGGATCATCATACTATAGTTATAATAGCCGGAGCCGCTCTCCATCGCCATGAAAATGAACTGGGACAGGAAGGATGCCAGCGTGAACAGGAACGCTGTCACTATACCCATGATTACCGGCCTTCCCCAGGAGAAGGCAATCAGCTGCTGGGGCTGCGCGGCAGCCGGAGCCCGTTTCACCATTTCGGCTTTCTTTGCACTTCTTGCGGCCGGTTCGGCATGTTTTCCTGCGAACATTTTTCTAATCCTTTCCGCAAGGCCGAAGTATCTGAAAATGATGACAATTGCAACTGCGATGGCTATGCCGCCGATTATCTCCCAGAAGTAAAGAAGCAGCGAATTCTCCCCGTAAAGGCCCGAGACCATGAAGGATTCCGCCGGGTCTAGGTTGCTGGCTGTGTACTGGTAGGAGCCCCTGTAATAATTGGGTGCGATCTGCGATTCCAGATCCTTGGCCTGTAAACTGCTTGAGTAGCCGGCTACCATGGATGGCAGATACTGGGTAGTCATCTTAGGCTTGCCTTTAAGCTCCATGTTCTCCGGGACATATATGTTGGCGCCGGACTTCCTTATGGTGGCGCGCGAGTCCTTGATGGTCTCGAAGCGGAATTCGAGCCCCTGGAATGTCGGCTTGGCGACGTCCTGCGTCTGGTATATTATGCTTATGGCCGTCTGGCTGTTGGGCCTTATCGGCGTTTTGAGATGGACCGTCATCTGGGTGGATGCGCTGAGCGGCGAAAGTTCGTATTCCAGGAATTGGCTGGAGCCGCCCTGCGTGTTTACGTAATAATCGCCGCCGTAATACGAGGGCGTCTGCAGCACCTTGTAGACCCTTATGTTGCGGCCGGGTATCTCCAGTAAAACGTCCGTAACATTCGTGTCTGACTGTATGCCTTCGAAGCTCATTGAGGCGATGACGAACGCGTCCCCTTCGCCGTCAAGCTCCACGGAATAGCTGTCCCAGCTATGCCAGTAAGTTTCCTGCGCATAGCAGGTGCCCGTCAGGATAAAGAGAAGCGCGATAAATGTCAACGAAGCTAGTGCCATTTCATTTCTCATAAATAATATTTTCCCCGAACGGCTAATATACCTTCCCATTTGTTCAGGCAAATGGCGAAAAATACAAGCTTAACCTGCCCACTGGCAGGCGTTGCTTATGCATCTGCACCTGAGATTGTACGCCGATGCATTGTAGCAGTCCCTCCATTCGCAGGTGGTGATGGGATAGGTTTCAGTGACAGCGATGCATATCTGACCGGAGCACCCGACGGCTATGCAACCCCTGTCATTCATGCAGGTGCCGTTGGTGGACCAGCCGCAGAAGGCCTCCCGGGGTCTGCTCTCCGGTTTGGTGCAAATTGTCCCGTTGCTCCTGAAGAATGCCCACTCCTCGCATTCCCTCCCGTCGGAAAATGAGCAATAACCTGCCTCTCCGGATTCAGTGCCTCTTATGTTCAGGGTCCCGCTGCTCTCTTCGCAATAAACCGAGGCCGGATTGGCAATCCCAACACCTCCCGTGCCGTTTGACTCATTTCCGATGACTGGTGGCAGGGAAGCGCCGTCAATATACTGTTCGCCTTCCATGTCCCACTCCCCGTCTATGATTGCGCTCTTTGTATGCCCCCCTTCCACGGCAACCACGGCTGTATGGGGCGTTATGACCTGCGCGAGCGCAAGGCCTTTCCTGTCGCCATAGCCGGCGTGGCTTGACCTGAACTGGAAAACGAAGGTCCAGCAGTCGGGGCATCCTGCCTGGGTTGTGCCGGTATGGACGAGCTCATATCCGTCGAAAACGTAGGTCGGGGTGTTCAGAACAGCATTTTTTGCTATTTCAAAGCTCTCCTCCTGGGTAAATGCCTTTCCGCCGCCGAAATATGTCTGTGCCGCAAACCCAACAATGACAACAACCACGAGAATGCCAAGCAGTATCATGTAAATCTGCTCGTCGGTGAATTGTAATCTGGACCCAGATTTTGTCATATCAATTACCCTCAATCACATTAGAAATATTATTTGTTATCACTTTTTTAAAAGTTTGATTTCTTTCGTCCGGCTTAAAGATTAGCAAGGGGGAAAGTAGCTTAAACGCTTAAAAAACTTGCCGCCAATTATAATATTAAATTATTGGGGTGTGTAAGTTCATGGGTTATAGGCATGCAGTGAAAGCGCCTCTCAATGGCGAGGCGTATCTTGTTCATGATGCAAGCGGGCGTATTCTTGATGTTTCCACTGATGTTGGGAAGACGCGCGCGTTAACCACAGCCATGGGACTGGACCCCACGATATTCATACTTCACAGGAAAAATGATGGCGATGATATTTACGCCATAAAATCAACAGATCCCGCATTGCCCGTGACTGTAAACGATTTTCCGGTGGGGCCCATAGAGCATGTCGGAGAAAACATAGCCATCGAGCTTACCCATGGTGCCATTGTAGGAATTGGAGGCGCTGAATACAGGTTTGTCAGGAGAAAGAAAGCAACAGAGACACTGCCACAGGAGGTTACTAGCTCCTCGCCTGATGCCCAATCCCCTATTGTATAAACATATAAAAAATTCAGGGCCGATTTTAAGGTTTTCATAACACCGACCCTCCCATGGGCTCGGTAGTGTTTGTTATTTGGGGGTAAAATTTTTTCACAAAAATAGTATGAACATATAATAATGAGCGTAATATTACGGATATATCATTCGGCCCAAGACAATTATGATTGCCATAAAGCTGCCCTGGCATAATTTCTCAGTGCAAGCTGCCATGCACCGTCAGAATACATCCCACTGTACTTGGATGCCTCCCACTGTATGGCTTTCAGGGTTTCTCCTGCGAACTCTCCGTCGAGACCCTGGGGATACCACCGGGCCAATTTTAGCGCCAGCATGGGAGCATATGTATTAGCAACGGCACGCTGAAACTCCCTCCTTGCGCGGGGGGTTTCAGACGCTGGCATAGATAAATCTGCCATTTCTTCAGCAACCCTCCACAGGTGCTCGCAGTCGCTGCCTTTCTCATGCATAGTCCTGAGAATATGCTTGTACCTGCTTTCCCCGGGTTGAATTCCGCTTATCATATGATCCATCCCCGATACGGTCCCAAGAATACCCCTGTGCAAGACTCCCGTATCTGACGGGTAAACTATCTATTGTGGATACCCTTATTTAAACCTTTTGGTAAAATATGGAAAAAAACTCCAAAAAAATTAGCTAATATGTAAATAATTTAATTTTCACCGGATTTTATGATTTCTATTTCTGAAATTTAACTTCGAAGCTGCAGAAATTCTTTAAAAGGCGAAAAATCCAAGAACATATTAGATTATAATGCCAGCGAAGAAACCTGCAAAGAAGGCGCCCAGGAAGGCCTCCGGAATCAGAGCCAAGGCCAATCCTAAGGAGACCCGGCTCGAAAAGGGATTCGAGGATTTCGGCGAGGAGATGGGGAAGCTGGGCGAGAGGATTGGAGAGGCCTTCGAGAAGAAGGGCAGGGGATGGGAGAGAAGCGAGGAACGCTGCGGAGGCTGGTTCCGCAGGACCTTCGGGCTTGCCGGTCCTTTGCTCTCCAGCATACTCGGCATAGTCATTTTTTCATTGCTGATTTGGGTGATAGGTTTCGTGAACGGGATTGTGCAGACCGGCCTCCTCTTCAACATCCAAGTCTTCCTGCAGGCGAACCTGGGCCTCTTCTTCCTCTTCTTCCTGTTTTTCTCCTACGCATCATATTTCTCCAAGGAATACAAGGCCGCCTACAGGCCGGTTTCGCCCGTTTTCGCCGCCGCAGGATTCACGATTGGCTTCTGGATGGTGGCGAAGGCGATAGCAGTCGCAAACATCTCCCTTGGTTTCCAGACTCTTACCAGAATACATACGTACATTGAAAGCAGCTTGATAATGATATTCTGGGTCCTCCTTGTGATAGGATACTTGGTTTTATTGGCGAAGCTTGCATGCTGCAGGTCTTCGGCTTGTTGTGAAAGAGGGGGGATTGCAATGCATGAAAAAACCGAAAAGGAAGTTCCAAGCTCCAGCGGCGTGGGGCCCAAGAGGCTCTACAGGTCAGGCAAGGACAGGATTCTCGGCGGGGTGTGCGGCGGCATAGCCGAATACCTAGGCGTAGACCCTGTGATCATAAGGATCCTCTGGATAATAGGGACGCTTGCCTGGGGCTTCGGTATTCTGCTCTACATAATACTCTGGATAATAATACCCAGGAACCCAAACCACAAGTGGAAGTGAGCCGAGGATCAGCAGCTCTCAGGTCTTGAGGGCTTCAACCCCGACAAGGGTCCCCTTCTCAATGAACTCAAGGGTGGAGCCGCCTCCAATGCTGGCGTGGCTTACCTTGACGCCCGTCTGGTTTATCAGCAGCGTGCTTTCGCCGCCGGCGGATATGGTGATGACCCCTTTCTTTGTCGCCCTGCCCATGGCCTTCGCTATCGCTATGCTTCCTTCTGCGGCCTGGGGTATCTTCTTGTCGAACATGCCGACCGGCCCGGACATGACCACGAAGCCCGCGCCCTCTATGATATTAGAGAATTTCGCCGCTGTCTTCTTCCCGATGTCCACGGCCTGCCAGCCTGCGGGTATGGACCTTACGGACTTCTTTATCTGCCTGCCCTTCATTATGGTGTGGTCCATTGGCAGAAGCAGCATTGTGCCGCGCTCCCTGGCCTTCAGGATGACCTTGCCGGCCTGCATCACCTGCACTTTGATCTCTTCCCATGGCGCATAGGATTCGCCTATCACCTTCTTCATCTCCTTCTGGGAAACGGTCTCGATTTCCTCGGTCTTCACCTTGTCAAGGAAGCGCTCGGCTATCATGAAGGTGTACGCCACGGCGCCGCCCACAAGTATCTTGTCCGTCTTCTTCATCTTGTCCATTAGGTTCAGCGCCACGGTTATCTTTGAAACCACGCCCGGCTTCGTCTCTATCTTCTTCCCTGCGATTATGAAGACGAACGGCTTCCTCTTTTCCCTCTTCAGAACATCGGATACCTTCTCCATGTATTTTATTTCATCGGAGAGCTGTATGCCCGCATACCTCGGCAGGTATTTCACCATCGGCACTATGTCGGAGGCCGGCCTGTGCCTCTGGGCGAAGTCGTCTGCGACGTAGATGTTTACCATGGCGGCGAGCCTCTTTGCGTAGAACTCGTCGCCCTTGTCGTATTGCGGGTCGAACCTCGGGTTCTCCAGCACGAGCACCTGCCCTTCCTGGAGCCTGGATATGGCGGCCTGCACGCGGTCGAAGTTCTGCGCGATGCTCCTCTTCTCGCCCTTCAGGTCGCTTGGCGCGAAAAGCAGCTCGTGCTTCAGTAGCCCAGTCTCGATCATCAGCTTCTTCAGGTAAAGGTAGATGGGCACGACGCTCTTGTCGGGCTCCACCCCGTTTGGCCTGTCCAGCCATCCCGGCTGCAACACGACCTTGGCGCCGTTCTCGATGAGATGCCTTAGCGTCGGCATGAACGAGTCAATCCTGCTCGTGTCGGTTATGCGGCCCGGGTCTTCAAGGGGCTTTGACTCATCCATCGGGACGTCCGCGGAGCCCCTCAGGAAGACGATCTTGCCCTTCAGGTCTGCCTTCTTCAGCTCCTTGACGTTCTTTATCCCAATCTTGGATACCTTTCCAGTGTGCTTCAGCGTCTTGGCAATCATCTCGACGAGATTGACGAGCCTGCATGAATAGCCCCACTCGTTGTCGTACCAGGCGAATACCTCAATTAGGTCGCCTTCTATGTTCGTCAGCAGCGAGTCGAAAACCGCCGAATGCGGATTCCTAATGATGTCGCTGGAGACTATGGGCTCATCGACGTACTCTATTATGCCCTTCATCTTTCCCTCCGCCGCCTTCCTGACGGCAGCGTTTATGTCATCGACGCCCTTCTTGTTCCTGAGCTCTACGACCAGGTCCACTATCGAGCCGTCAATGACGGGCACCCTTATGGCAGAGCCCGTCAGCTTGCCAGCCAGCTGCGGTATGACAACGCCTACTGATTTCGCGGCACCGGTGCTGGTCGGCACGATGTTAAGGCCAGCCGCCCTCGCCCTTCTGAGGTCCTTGTGCGGACTATCCATGAGCATCTGGTCGGCAGTGTAGGCGTGTATGGTCGTCATGAATCCCTTCACTATGCCGAACTCGTCGTTCAGTACCTTGGCTATCGGCGCAAGGCAGTTGGTCGTGCACGATGCATTTGACAGGATGTTATCCTTTTTGGGGTCGTAGGTGCCCTCGTTCACGCCGAGCACTATTTCCTTCACAGGGGTGTCCCCCTTTGGGGGCGCGGAGATTATGACCTTCTTCGCTCCGGCCTTGATATGCAGCTCAGCGTCTTCCTTTTTCGTGAAAATGCCGGTAGATTCTATCACCACGTCGATGGCAAGCTTGCGCCACGGGAGCTTTGAAGGGTCCTTCTCGGCGAATACAAGGATTTTGTTACCGTTCACGGTTATTGACCGGTTGTCCCATTTCACGGTCCCATCGAAAGTACCGAAAACGGAATCGTACTTGAAAAGGTGGCCCAGGGTAGGCGCATCCGTGAGGTCGTTCACCGCCACGACCTTGAAGGCCTTGCTATTCAGCGAAGACTTGAGAAAATTCCTTCCTATCCTTCCGAAACCATTGATTGCGACATTTAGCACAAAACCACCCACCTTATTTACTGACCTGTCCAAAATGACATATAATTAATTGACAAAATCTCCATATAAATAAGCTTTTTCATAAAAAGCTTAAGCAAAAAGTTTTTGGAAAGCTTAAGCAAAAAATTCCTAGGTCCTGCCGACTTTTTTCAGGCTGCTAAGCTTCCTCCTGAAGGACTTTCTCACGAATTTGTCAAGCGAGGACTGCCCCTTGTCCTCCCCTCTTATGTCGCCCTCCCCGTAGCCGAGGCCCGAAAGCACCCTCATGGCAGCCGGGATGACCTGGTTGTTTATGTAGTAGTCAGGGTCATAGTTCTGGGCATCCTCCAGAGGCTCCGCCCTTTCGGATATGGAGCCGGAGCCCTTCGTTATCACATAGGCGATGACGGAGCCCTCTGCGACAGGCCTGCCCCTCTGCAGGGATTTCTTGGCAGCTATGACGTGGGGGCCTATCTGCTCGTATTCCCTGATAGGCTTTGTCAGCTGGGTGTATATCACAAGCTTCTTCAGGTCCATGCTCTCCTTCGCGATGTCGTTTATGGTCTTTTTAGCTATCTCGAGCGCTTCCTCCGGCGCGTTGTCGCGGAGCACGGCCAGCAGGATTTTCTCCTGGGTCTCCCTGGCTATCTGGGACCAGTCCCTCCTCACCCGCTCGAATCCCCTGATGGTTATGTCGCCATCATTATCAATGAGTGCATACCTCTTCTTGGCCGTCAGGCCGGTCTTGGCCGGAGTGAAAAGCCCCGCCTTGTAGATGCCGTGGTATTCAAGCTCCATGACACCCGGCAACAACTGGTTGACGGCCGAAAGGAAGCTGTTCGCGTCTTCCCCCGACTTCACCTTTATGAAAAGCGAATCAGTGTCGCCGTAGATGACCTCATATCCCATCTTTTCCGCCTTGCGAATCACTTTTTGGATGTAATA
>Ga0315275_10001781_pt1 | contig 19184 bp, 15 predicted proteins | sample YL17G03_0_MG_FD_205557 | JGI IMG/M metagenome (GOLD analysis project Ga0315275, IMG submission 205557) | Sediment microbial communities from Yellowstone Lake, YNP, Wyoming, USA - YL17G03_0 | ecosystem: Environmental > Aquatic > Freshwater > Lake > Sediment | place: USA: Wyoming | collected...
AAAGAATACTCGGGTCTACAGTCCTTTACTCATGGCCCCAAGGAAGTCCTGGTTCGTCTTCATCTTACCCAGCTTCTCATTAAGGAGTTCCATGGCTTCGACCTCGCCGAGCTGGCTGAGGACCTTCCGCAGGATCCAGATCCGGTTGAGATCGTCAGCCTCGATCAGAAGCTCTTCTTTGCGGGTCCCGGACCGAGAGATGTCGATGGCCGGGAACAGCCGCTTGTCGACCAGTCGCCGATCGAGATTGATCTCCATGTTTCCTGTTCCCTTGAACTCTTCGAAGATGACCTCGTCCATCCGGCTTCCGGTGTCAACGAGGGCCGTGGCCATGATGGTCAAGCTGCCGCCTTCTTCAACCTTTCGGGCCGCGCCGAAGAATTTTTTGGGTTTATTCAAGGCGTTGGCGTCGATACCGCCCGAGAGGACCTTGCCCGAGGGCGGGATGATGGCGTTGTGCGCTCGGGCCAGCCGGGTGATTGAGTCCAGAAGAATGACGACGTCACGTTTGATCTCGACGAGTCTTTTGGCCTTTTCCAGGACGATATTGGCGACCTGGGCGTTCCGGGAAGGCGGCTCATCGAACGTGGACGCCACGACCTCTCCCGAGCAGCTCCGCTTGAAGTCCGTGACCTCCTCGGGCCGCTCGGCGATGAGCAGGACGATGAGGAAGACCTCGGGGTGGTTTTTCTCGATGGACTTGGCGATCGTCTTGAGGAGGGTCGTCTTTCCGGCCCTGGGGGGAGAAACGATGAGTCCCCGCTGGCCTTTGCCGATGGGCGTCAGGAGCTCCATGATCCGGGCATTCATGTTCTTGGGGTTTCCGTCCTGGAGTTTGATCATCTCGAAGGGATAAAGCGGCGTCAAACTGTCGAAATGCACGTTGTGCCGGGTGTCGATGATGACATCGGGGTGAAGGAAATTTACCGCCTCGATCTTGATCAGAGCGAAATATTTCTCGCCGTTCTTCGGCGCCCGGACGACTCCGGAAATCGTGTCCCCCGTCCTGAGCTGGAACTTGCGGATCTGCGACGGCGAGACGTAAATATCGTCCTGGCTCGGAAGATAGCTGAATTCCGGGGCCCTCAAGAACCCGAATCCATCCTCGAGACATTCGAGGACCCCCTCCGAGAAAAGGAGCCCCTGCTTTTTGGCCTGAGCTTCAAGGATCTTGAAGGTGAGCGTGTGCTTGTTGGCGGCATCGATCTCTTCCTCGGCGAGGCCCATGTTCACGCCGATCTTCTTGAGGGCCGGAACGTCTTTTTCTTCCAGGTCGACAAGATTGTACTCTTTCATGATTTACCTCTCTGCCTATTGATTTGGCCAAAAAATTTATCTTGTCAAGAAATCAGTTTGTCAGTGATGGTTCCTTCGGAGGCGTCTCCCCTCCCCCTACGACACGGCTTGAAAGCCCCTCGTCAAGGGCCAACGCGCTCGCGCCTTCCTTGCCCAGAGGCTGTTTTTGGGGCAGAGGACGTGTCAGGACGAACTTCAGGACCTCGTCCATGGTTTCGACCAGGTGGAGCTGCATGTTCTGCCTGATGATCTTAGGCAAATCCTTGAGGTCCGGCTTGTTATCCAGAGGAAGAACAGCCGTCCGGATGCCCTCCCGGTACGCGGCCAGAAGCTTTTCCTTGATACCGCCAACAGCCAGGACCTTGCCTTTGAGGGTGATCTCACCGCTCATAGCCACCTTTTTATTCACCGGGATCTCGGTCAGAAGGGAAATGATGGCCGTGGCGATGGTGATGCCCGCCGATGGCCCTTCCTTGGGTATGGCGCCTTCGGGAACATGGACGTGGATGTCGAAGTTCTTGTGCAGGTCCGTGGCGATGTCCAGTTCATAGATCTTGCCGCGGACGAAACTGAAGGCGGTCTGGGCCGACTCCTGCATGATCTCACCGAGCTGTCCGGTCAAGGTGAAATTCCCCTTACCGTGGATCTTGGTGGCCTCGAAGGTCAGCATTTCCCCGCCGTATTCCGTCCAAGCCATTCCCAGGGAGACGCCCACCTCATCCTGCTTGTCGATCTCGGAACGGCGGAATTTCGGAATTCCCAAATACGCTTCGAGGTTCTTCGGCGTGACCTTTTCCTTATGGTCCCTCCCTTGAAGAACGACCTTCTTGACGATCTTGCGGCAGACCGTGGTGATCTCCCGTTCCAGATTCCGGACGCCGGCCTCCCGGGTGTACTCACGAATGAGCTTGAGCAAAGCCGGGTCGGTGAACCTGAGATTCTCATCGGTCAACCCGTGGGACTTCATCTGCTTGGGAAGGAGGAACCGCTTGGCGATCTCGAGCTTTTCTTCCTCGGTGTAGCCGGGGATCCGGATAATCTCCATGCGGTCGCTGAGGGGTTTGGGGATGGGGTCCAGCATGTTGGCCGTGACAATGAACATGACCTGAGAAAGGTCAAAATCGGTGTCAATATAATGGTCCAGAAACGTGTTATTTTGTTCAGGATCAAGGACTTCCATGAGAGCCGAAGCGGGGTCCCCCCGGAAGTCCATGCTCATCTTGTCCACTTCATCCAGGAGGAAGACGGGGTTCTTCGTCCCGGCCCTTTTGATCATCTGGATGATCCGACCGGGATAGGCCCCGATATAAGTCCGTCTATGGCCCCTGACTTCGGCTTCGTCCCGGACCCCGCCTAGGGAGAGACGGACGAACTTTCGCCCCGTCGCCCGGGCGATGGACTTGCCCAGGGAGCTCTTGCCCACGCCCGGAGGGCCCAGAAAACCGAGAATAACGCCCTTTGGGTTTTTGACCAGTTGCCTGATGGAGAGGTACTCGAGGATCCTTTCCTTGACCTTTTCGAGACCGTGATGGTCCTCGTTAAGGATGATCTCCGCCCCTTTGAGGTCCCTCTTTTCTCTCGACTTATGGACCCACGGCAGGGAAAGAAGCCAATCCAGGTAGTTCCGGCTGACCGTGGCCTCCGCAGACATGGGGGGCATGGCCTCCATCCGCTCGATCTCTTTATAGGCTTTCTCCTCCGCATCCTGAGGCATCTTGGCCTTGGCGACCTTCTGTCGCAGCTCCTCAATCTCGTTCGGCTGTTCTTCCTTTCGGGCTCCCCCCATTCCGCCCGGGAAATTCTTTTGTCCAAGGTCTTTGAGCGGCGGCCGGCGCCTCCCCTGCTTTTGGCCGTCCCTCTGGTAAGCGGACTGGATCTTCAGGATCTCGTTCTCCAGGACATAGTTCAGGCGCCTCAGGCGCTCCAAGCTGTTGATTGTCTCGAGGAGGTTCTGTTTCTCATCGAGGGGCAAGTAAAGGTGGGAGGCTATGATGTCGGCGATGCGGTCGGCCGTGTTCTCCCTGAGGGCCGGGATGATGGAGTCGAGGTTCGCGTTCTGGTTGAGTTTCAGGTACTCCTCGAAGAGGGACAGGACCCTTTTGAGAAGCTCTTTGGCGTCCTGGGTATGGTCCTCCGCCTCTTTAAGCACCTTGGCCAGGATCTGATAATAAGGGTAGGTGCTGAGGTATTCGACGATCCTGGCCCGGGTCTTGCCCTCCACGATGACCTTCATGTTCTTTTCGTCGGTCTTGACCGTGCGGATGATCTTGGCCGTCACGCCCATGGAGTAGATATCTCGGGGCGTGGGGTTGTCGATCGAGGCGTCCATCTGGGCGGAGAGGAAGATCATCTTATCTTTTTCGGCGGCCTTCTCCAGGGCCTGGATGGAGGATGGCCTTCCGACGATGAAAGGCACCAAGGTGGCCGGGAAGACGACAAGGTCCCGAAGCGGGATCAAGGGAATGTTCCGGATGACTTCGTTGTGTTCAGTTTCCGGCATGGGTCATGCTCCGATCGCCTCGCTGTATCCTTCGAAGCTGAGTTTGTTTTCTTCGACCATTTTTCGGGTAATCTCGATCGCCGGAGCCCTCTTTTCCGAGGGCAGGTTAAAACGGAAGCTTGTCATTCTATTATAGCCTGTCCGAGCAAAAAGTCAACTGTCTTCCGGAAGAGGATGTTCTCTTCGAGGTCTCCCCTCTTCCCCTCTCTGTCCACCGTTTCGACCACCTTTTCCAAGGGAACTTGGTTAGCTTGCGCTAACCCCTTCATTTCCTCCTCGATCTCCGCTTCGGAGACTGTGATCGCTTCCTTCTCGGCGATCTTTGTCAGGATGAGGTTGTTCTTGATGTTCCGCTCGGCCTGCTTTTTGGCCTCGGCGGCCAGCTGCTCGGCTTGGTCCTTTCCCACCTGGGTTTGCGGGTGACCGCTCAGGATCCGCCTGAGGACGGCCCGGGTTTCATCCTCAACCAGGCTTTCCGGAAGCTCGACGGTCACCCCCGCCGAGATCTTTTCCATCAGTTCGGAGGCCGCCTTGTTCCGGCCGGAGCTCTCCCTGGAGGCGAGGAGCCGGGCCCGGATCTTCTCCTTCAGGTCCTCCAGTCCCCGGTAATCGCCCAGAGTCTTGGCTAGGTCATCATTCATAGGCGGGACCTTTTTTTCCTTGATGGACTGCACCTTGAGCCGGTATTCGACGTCTTTTCCAGCCAGCTTCTTGTTGGCGTGGTCCTTCGGATACGTCACGGAAAACGTCTTTTCCTCGCCGGGCTTCAGCCCGGAGAGGTTTTGATCCAAGGACGGCTCGTTCTCGGTATGACCGGCCAGGACGACCGTTTTTTCGACCGGAAAGGCTTTTTTTGTTCTCAGGTCATGTCCCTGGACCTCGACGACGACATAGTCCCCGTCCGTCACTCCCCTGTCCTCCTCGGGCACATACTCGGCCGCCCTCTGCCTCAGATCCTCGAGGGACTGCTCAACTTCCTTGTCCTCGACGACCGCTTCGCGGCGCGCCAATCGGACCTTCTTATAGACCGGCAGCTCGAAGTCGGGCAGGATTTCGAAAGCCACGCGGGAGTGCAGGGTCCGGTCCTTCTCGAAATGGGCGTCCATGATGACCGGGACGCTGACCGGCCGAAGTCCGCTCGCCTTTAACTCTTCATTGAGGGCCTTGGGAACCAGGGAATCCACGACGTCCTTCTGGATCTCGGCAAAGAACATCCTTTGGACGAGGTCCCTGGGGGCCTTCCCCATCCGGAAACCGGCCAACTTCGCCGTGGACGCGATTCCCGCGAGGATCTTATCGAACTCCTCTCCGACTGCGGCGGAGGGGACATCGAGGTCCAACTCCCGGCGGGTGGGGCTCACGATCTTGATCTTTTCTTGGCCTGCGTTGTTCATGGGTCAGTCCCTTCTTTCAAGTCCTGTTCGTCCCTCGTTCCACCCCGCGGGGCCGGACGGCGGGTAATCCTGAGCTCGGAAAATGGGCAGAGCGGGGTTCGAACCCGCACTCCTTCATCAGGAACTAGGTCCTAAGCCTAGTGCGTCTGCCAATTCCGCCACCTGCCCATATCTTCGTACTTTTCAGGAATTGACAATGACTCCGGCGGGGGCCTTTGGTGAATTGATCAATAAATTTACCATAAACCTGGCCCTATTGTCAATTTTATCTCAGGAGTTTCTTCAGCTTCCCGGCAAGTTCCGGATTGAGGCCCAGGAGGGTCTTGTAGACCTCTGTCGCGCTGTAGTTGTCCTTCAGGTTGAGGTAGACGATGGCCAGGTTGTAGTGGGCTACGGCATCATCGGGCTTGAGCTCAATACTTTTTCTCAGGGGCTCCAAAGCGGCCTCGAAGTTCTTGAGCATCATATAGGCAACACCGATATTGAGCCAGCCCACCGGGTCCTCGGGCATGAATTCCGCATACTTCTGGAACCCATCGACCGCCTCCTTGTATTTTTTGGCCAGGGAATAGCTGTATCCGATATTGTACAAGGCGGAGGCATAGCCCGGCTTGATGGCCAGCGCATCCTTGAAAGCCCCGACCGCCTCATCATATCGCTGGAGCTTGAGGAACATGATCCCCAGATTGAAGAAGGCCAGCTCGTTATTGGGATTGAATTCGATGATCTTTCTGGCGGCTTCAATGGCCTTATCATACTGCCCGGCCTCATCGTACATCGTGATGATCTTCCCGTAATACGTGGTGGCCCCCTCGGGATTGATCCCGGAAAGGGCCTTGTAGGTCTCCTCGGCTTTATCCAGCCGATGGGACCGCGTATAAGCCTCGGCGAGCTTGAAGTTCGTCTTCACGTCATTGGGCTGGAGCTTTTGGGCTTCTTGAAGGGCGGATACGGCCGCGTCCAACTCGTTCGTCTCCAATCGGCACAGCCCGAGCTGCAGATAACCGTTCCAGGGGTTCTCCGGATTCAGACTGATATATTTCTCGTAAGCCTCCGCAGCTTGAGCGAAGTCCTTAACCTCCACGCGGGCGGTACCGAGGTCGTTATAGGCCTCCATCCGGTTCGGGTCCAAGGCGACGGCCTTTTCCAGAGGTCCGGTGGCGTCGCTGAAACGCTGCATCCTGAGATAAAGCGACCCGAGGCCATGGTGGGCGTCGACACGCTTGGGGTCCAGTTCAATGACCTTTTGGTAAGCCGTGGCAGCTGCGTTATAGTCCCTTTGCGCGGAATAGACATCAGCCAGGAGGCCGTGAGCGACGATCAGGGTCGGATCGAGCTTGATGGCTGTTTCAAGATAGGCGCGGGCCGTCGTCAGGTCGTCCATCATGGCCGCCAGCCGTCCGGCCAGGTAAGCCCCTTCGAGGGAGGAGAAATAGTCCTCGCGAGCGGAATCCTTGAGTGAGACGATCTTGCCCGTCTGGGTCAAGCTCCGGAAAAGATTCGACGGAATGACGCACCGCACTCCCTTGACCATCACCATGACCATGCCCACGACTTTGCCGTTAATGTCGAAAACCGGGGCGCCCGTGAAGGAGTCAGGGATGGCAAGGGAAACTTCCATGAATTTCTGGTCCGGCGCAAGTTCGAGGAATTTCCGGATGGTTCCTTCAGAAGGCATAAGTTGGCCGGTTTCATTAGCACCGATCGCGAATATCCTGGCGCCCTGAACAAGCCCTTCCGGGCTGCCCGCAGCCAAGCCCTGGATCTTGCCCTTGAGCTTCAGGAAGGCGATATCGTAGGGTTTAGAGACGGCCACGATCCCCTCGACTTTGATCTTCTTGCCCTTCGCGGTGACCGCGTCGGCGCTAAAGGCCCGGCCGACGAGATGGAAGCTCGCGGCCACCACATCTTCAGCGACCGCGAACGCCGTGCCCTTGGCGAGTTCCTGCTTGTCCTCGCCATAAACGATGAGTATGACAGCGCCCGGGCTGTTCTGGCTGAAGATCCTGGTCGCTTCTTCCGTCTGTGCCGGGACCGCCTTCGGCAGGACCAACAAGCCCGCCGCCAAGATCATCCCTATCCCCTTCCTAGATTTCATCCTTGACCTCCTTTATAAAGAAAGCCGCAAACCCATGCTCGCTTTAACTTTACTCACCCGGTCTTCCGCTGTCAACAAAAGGGTTTTCCCTAAATTGCGGATAGGATTCTTTCTTCTCAAGCAATGGCGCCGACTTCTGGTGATACCCGAAATTCCGACATGCGTCCTGCCGGCAATTTTGGGATGATTGACAAACGCATGTCCGTCTAGTAGCGTTGGATCGGTATGTGGACGAAACGTCTTCCGGCAGTCATCCTCGTCGTCCTGCTTTTTTCGCTCGTAGGCTTGTTCCTTTGGAAGGGCCAGAAAGGCATGATCGACTTTGAGGTCAACAATACCGCCGGCAAAAGGATCCGGGCCGGAGAGACGCTCTACCGGCAGGAGGACGGCCATTACCAATTCAAGTATCCTCCGTTCGCCGCTTTCCTCTACGTGCCGGTGTCTTTCTTGCCGCTCGGGGCAGCCAAACTCGCCTGGTTCCTTCTTATCCTTGCTTCTTCGGTCCTGGTCTTCAATTTATCCTACGCCCTCGTCCGACCCGAAGCGAAAAAGGCCTGGGTTCTGCGCGTCTTTCCGCCGCTCATTCTGGCCAAGTTCTTCCTGCGGGAGCTCCAACTCGGCCAGATCAACGCCCTGATCACGGCCCTGCTCCTCGCCACGGTCACTGTCCTGATCAGGAAAGAGGACCGCCCAGGGGGCGCCCGCGAAGGTTGGGCGGGGATCCTGTGGGGCACGTCTTTCGCCCTGAAACCTTATGCGTTGATCTTCCTCCCTTACTGGGTCCTCAAAAAAAAATTTCTGGTCCTCGCCGGCGGCGTTCTCATGCTCATCCTAGCCTTTCTCGCGCCGACCCTATATTACGGGCCCGCCGGAAACACCCAGGTCCACAAAGAATGGTTGGATTCGCTGTCGCGGTCGACACCCGCCCTTTTTGGCACGCAGGACAACGTTTCCCTTATCGCCCTGTTCACAAAATGGACGGGCCGGCCTCAACTCTCGCGCGCCCTCTACCTTATGACCGTGGCCGTGCTCGCGATCATTTTCCTGTTCCTCGTGATCAGGGGGCGGATCATACCTCGGGGTATCGTCCTCGAATCGGCGCTTCTCCTGATCCTTATCCCGATCGTTTCGCCGCTCGGTTGGGATTACACTCTGCTTTCGTCCGTGCCCACGGTCATGCTCGTCCTGAACAACTTCGATGTCTTTCCCCGGCCGGCCGGCGCCCTCCTCATCCTGGACCTGGCCGTGGCCGGCCTTTCCGTCTACGACCTCATGGGGCGGGCCCTTTACGCCAAGTTCATGGCCCTTTCTATCATCACGGTTAATTTCCTCGTACTCGCCGCTTTCCTGGCGTGCCTTCGACTGAAGGGCCGAGCCTGAAAGAGGAAACCAGAGGATAGGAACGCCGGACATGAAAAAGGGCCCGAACACAGTCCTGATGATCTGGCTCCTGGTGCTCTTCGGCAGCTTCGTGTGGAACGCAGCCCTTTTTGTCGCTCCGGCCTTGAGACATCACGCGCCCCAGGTCTCGGCACTGATCTACGCTGTCTTTTCCCCCGTCTGCCACCAGCTCCCGGAACGAAGCTTCTTCTTTCGCGGATTTCCCCTGGCTGTCTGCGGCCGCTGTCTCGGTATCTATCTCGGTTTCTCGGCAGGGACGATCCTTTACCCTTTCCTTTGCCGGTTCAACAGGCCATCCCTGCCCGCGACGTCGATCTTCGTTCTCTTCAGCCTGCCCATCGGCCTCGACTCGACCGGCATTTTTCTCGGCCTTTGGGCAAGCCCGATCGGGCTCCGCCTTGCGGTTGGTCTGATCTGGGGAGCGGTCCTTCCCTTTTATCTGATCACTGGACTCTATGAGGCCAGTCGGCTCCTCAGCAGGAATTACCGCTTGAAATCCCCTGCGGAAACAAAATAGAATGGTTTATCGAAGGAGATGGACCGATGAACGACCATAAGCCCAACATGCTCACGCCCGCGCTCGTCGGGGGCGCCGTCGCCGGCGTCCTCTCAGGCATTCCCTTCCTGAACTGCTTTTGTTGTCTCTGGATCATCGGCGGGGCCATCCTGGCTTCGTACCTTCTGGCCAAGGATTCGCCCGTCTCCCTCACCCCTGGCGACGGGGCCATCGTCGGGGCGCTCGCCGGGATCTCGGCCGCCGTCATCGATTCCCTCGTCGGCATCCCCCTCCGCGGCCTCAACGTGGCCGTCATGCGCCGGATGATGGAGCGGCTTTCCGAGTTCGCCGACGAGATGCCCTCCGGTTGGGAAAACTGGATCAACCGGACGGGAGGAGGGGTTTCGATCGCCATGTTTCTCATCGGGCTCTTCATTTCCGCGGCCATCTTTGCCGCTCTGGGAGCCCTTGGAGGGATCATCGGCGCATCCCTGTTCGGAAAGAAGAAGGCACAAGGAGCCGACATTGCACCTCAAAACCCAAGTGATCGTCAACCCTGAATCCAATCAAGGCCGGACGCGCAAAAGATGGACTGAGATCAAGGACGGCCTGCGCCATTTCATCAAGGAGTTCCGGTACGATTTCACCGAAAAACCCCTCCAAGCCACGGAGATCGCCCGTGAGGCCATCAAGGGCGGGTCCGAGCTTATCATCGGTGTCGGCGGCGATGGGACGATGAACGAGATCGCCAACGGATTTTACGAGGACAAACGGATCATCAACCCCGAGACAAGTCTGGGCATCGTCCCTTCCGGGACGGGATGCGATTTTACCAGGAGCCTGAACATTCCCAACGGATTGAAGAACGCCCTGAAGGTCATCACCGAGGCCCCATCCGCGAGGATCGACGTGGGCCGGGTGAGCTTCCGGGGGCATTCGGGCGATCCTGCAGAGAGGTTCTTCCTCAACATCGCCGACTTCGGGATCGGGGGCGAGGTCGTCAAGAAGGTCAACGACCGCCGTCTGGAACGGAAGGCATCGTCCTACGTCCGGTGCCTGATCTCGACCATGATCCAATACCGGAATAAAAGGCTGAGGATCCGGATTGACGGAAGCGATTTGCCGGAAGAGGACTACCTGATCGGCGCCGTGGCCAACGGCCGTGTCTTTGGCAAGGGCATGAAGATTGCCCCCCAAGCCCGGCTGGATGACGGCCTCTTCGATACCGTCCTCGTCAGGGGCATGAGGTTCCTCGAGTTCTGCCGCCACGGCTGGAAGCTCATCAACGGCAGCCACCTTTCCCACCCCAAGATCGACCTCATCCGCGGCAAGAGAGTGGAAGCTTTCTGTCGTCAGGATGAAAGCGTGCTCCTGGAACTGGACGGCGAGCAACTGGGAACCCTGCCGGCTTCGTTCGAGGTCGTTCCGCGAAATATGCTCGTCAAAGGGTATCCGGCGGGCTAGTTCGCCTTATTCAAGGCATACAATCGCGGATCGTTGGTGAGGACCAGGTTCCCGCCCCTGTCGAAGAACCTGTAGATGACCGTCCGGGTCCTGATGGAGGACTTGCCGTACGAGGCCTGGATCCGACGAATATAGTTTCTCGTTTCCGGATAGGGAGGAATGCCTTTATATTTTTTCACGGCTTCCTGGCCGGCGTTGTAGGCAGCCAGAACAAAATTCGTCTTTCCATCATAAAGCTTGATCAGGTCCTTCAAGTACTTGGCGCCGCCTTCGATGTTTTCTTCGGGGTCGTAGAAGTTGTTGACCCCATATGCCTTGGCCGTGGCCGGCATGAGCTGCATGAGGCCCATGGCGCCCTTCTCGGAGACGGCGAAGCTGTCGTAATTGGATTCCGCCCGGATGATGGCATGGATGAGGTCAGGCTCCACGCCGAGTTTTTGGGCGACTTTCCGGACGACGTGGTCGTACGTCTTCCTGCCGACGTCCTGAGATTGAGCGCAGAGGGAGAGGGCCCATCCCAATGTCACGATGACGGTTACGGCGATTCTTACGGTTCTCATGAAGCCTCTTGACCGCATTCTGCCAACAAACGGCCTGATTGGCAATCCCCCCTAGGGGTGATTTTTCTGTTCAGCCCCCAACCATCCTCTCGATGAGAGCATAGCTCTTTTCAAGGGCTGCGTCCAGCGCCTCGGGCTTTGACCCGCCCGCCTGTGCGAAATCCGGCCGGCCTCCGCCTCCCCCGCCGACAATGGGGGCCAATTCTTGGATGACCGCTCGGGCCTGAACCTTAGATGTCAGGTCCTTGGTCACCGAGACGACCAGGTAGACCTTCCCGCCGTCCGCGGCGCCCAGGACCACGATCCCGGACCCCATTCTCAGTTTCAGCGAATCGGCGAGATCCCTAAGCCCTCCCATGTCCAGGCCTTCCACCTTTTGGGTCATGACGGAAATACCCTTGATCGTGCGGACGACACCTTCTTCGTTCTGAAGCTTCTGGCGGGCCAGTTTCTGCCGGAGGACCTTGTTCTCCTTATCAGCGGCCTCGAGGGATCCCACCATTTTATCAATCCTCGAAAGGACCTCTTTCCGGGAGACGCCCAAGCCATTTTCCACGCTTGTCATCAGGTCCTCAAGCTCCTGGAGATAATGGAAGGCCTCCGCCCCGGCTACGGCCTCGATCCTCCGCATGCCGGCCGCGACGCCGGATTCTGAAAGGATCTTGAACAACCCGATCTCGCCGGTGGAACGGACGTGAATTCCCCCACAAAGCTCCTTGCTGAAGTCGCCGACCCGGACGAGTCGAACGGTCTCTCCGTATTTCTCCTCGAAGATGGCCATGGCGCCTTCCCGGATCCCCTCTTCGAGCGTCGTGACCTTAGTATCGACGCTCACATCCTCCCTGATCTTCTCGTTGACCAGGATCTCGACCCTTCGGACCTCCTCCCCGCCCAATGCGGCGAAATGGGTGAAATCGAACCTTAAGCGCTTGTCCGAAACGAGCGAGCCGGCCTGCTTGACATGATCGCCCAGGACCTGGCGCAGGGCGGCATGGAGAAGGTGGGTCGCGGTGTGGTTGTCGGATATCGAACTCCGGCGGGCCAAGTCGACCACAGCGTCCACCTTGTCTCCCGCGCCCAGGGTCCCGGCCAGGGTCTTGACTCTGTGGACGATGAGCTCCGGAGTGAGATAGTAAACATTCCCGACGAGACCCGAAAAACGGGAGTTCTTGAGGACACCCGTGTCCCCCACCTGTCCCCCGGCCTCGGCGTAAAAGGGCGTCCGATCAAGAACGACCTCTCCTTCTGCTCCGGGGCCGAGCGCCGGGACCGGCTTCCCGTCCATGAGGGTGGCCAGGATCTCCGCATCCTGGACCTCGGCCGACTCATAGGCCACGGAACGGACCTTGAGGTCCTTCAAATCCCCGTGGATTCTCTTCGCCTTCTGCTTGAGATCGCCCTTCCAGGACCGCCGGGCTCTTTCCCGCTGTTCCTCGAGCTCGCGGGCAAAGCCCGCTTCATCGACCGCCATCTTCTTTTCCTCGGCCAGTTCCTGGGAGAGGTCGAGGGGGAAGCCGAAAGTGTCGTAGAGCTTGAAGGCCTTGTCGCCGGGGATGGTCGTCCGGCCTTCATTCCGGGTCTCCGCGACAACCTGATCGAAGGTGCGGAGCCCGGAGGCCAGGGTCGCCGAGAACCGTTTCTCCTCGGATAGGCAGACCCGGGAAATGTAGTTCATGGATGTCAGGAGCTCGGGATAGGCGTCCTTCATGACGTCCCCGACGCCGCCTGTAAGCTTGTAAAGGAAAGGTTCTTCGATTCCCAGGAGGTTGCCGTGCCGGAAAGCCCGGCGGATGAGGCGTCTCAGAACGTATCCCCGGCCATCATTGGCGGGAGTCACACCGTCTCCGATGAGAAAGGACGCGGCCCGGATGTGATCAACGATGATGCGGACCGAGATGTCCCCTTCGTCCCCTGACGGGTACTCACGCCCGGCGATCTCGCAGAGCGCCCCGATGAGCGGCATAAAGAGGTCGGTGTCGTAATTGCTCTTTTTCCCCTGGAGGACGGCCGCCATCCGCTCCAAGCCCATCCCCGTATCGATGGACGGCGAAGGGAGCGGTTTGAGGACGCCCCCTTCCTCCTGGTTCTTTTCCATGAAAACGAGGTTCCAGAGCTCGACGAATCGGTCGCTCCCCTTTTCAATCAGGGTGTACGGATCGCCGCTCTCGATTTCGGCTCCGAGGTCGTAGTGGATCTCCGAGCAGGGGCCGCAAGGACCCGTCTCCCCCATGGACCAATAGTTGTCCTTCCTGCCGTAGCGGAATATCCTGTCGACCGGGACCCCGACGTCCCCCGCCCAGATCCGGAAGGCTTCCTCATCGTCCTCGTAGATGGTGGCATAAAGCAGGTCCTTGTCGATCCGGAAGACTTCGGTCACGAGCTCCCAGGCATAGGAGATAGCCTCTTTCTTGAAGTAATCACCGAAGGAGAAATTACCGAGCATTTCGAAGAAGGTGTGGTGTTTGGCGGTCCGGCCGACCGTTTCCAGGTCGTTGTGCTTCCCGCTGACGCGCATGCACTTTTGGACGGAGACGGCACGTTTGTAGCCCCGGGTCTCCACTCCAAGGAAGATGTTCTTGAACTGGTTCATTCCGGCGTTGGTGAAGAGGATGGTTGGGTCGTCCTTGGGAAGGAGCGACGAACTCTTGACGATCCGGTGGCCCCGGCGGGAGAAGTACTCGAGGAACGTTTCCCGGATCTCGTGCGAAGTCATTGGGCCTCTTCTTCCGGTCCTCCCTCCACCCGTTCGACCTTGCTCATCTGCTTTTCCATCTCCTCCATAGCGATGTCCAGCGTGGATTGGATGCCCATGACCCGGAGCTTGAAGTTGTCCGGGTTGGACGAGTATTTCATGCCCTGCTCAAAGGAGATGTACCCGTCACGATAGAGTTGGTAGATCGACTGGTCGAACGTCTGCATCCCGTACTGGGAAACACCGGCCGCGATAGCATCCCTGATAAGGTTAGTCTTTTCTCGGTCCGAGATGCTCTCGGCGATGTAGGGGGTGGTGATCATAACCTCGACAGCCGGAACCCGGCCCTGTCCGTCCATCCGCGGGATCAGGCGCATCGATATGATCGCCTTCAATATGCTGGCCAGCTGGAGTCGAACCTGGCGCTGGTGATGGGGCGCAAAGACCGAGATGATCCTGTTGATGCTCTCTGGGGCGTCCAGGGTGTGGAGGGTGCTGAAGACCAAGTGGCCGGTCTCGGCCGCTAGCAGAGCCGTATCGATGGTGTCCAGGTCGCGCATTTCGCCCACCAGGATGACATCGGGGTCCTCGCGGAGGCAGGCGCGCAGGCCCCTGCCGAATCCGCTGACGTCCAAGCCCACTTCCCTCTGACTGATCGTGCTCTTCTTGTCCTTGTGCAGATACTCGATCGGGTCCTCGATGGTGATGATGTTTTCCCGGCGGTAGGTGTTGATATAATCCAGCATGGCAGCCAGTGTCGTCGTTTTGCCGCTCCCCGTCGTGCCCGTGACCAGGACGAGGCCGCGCTGGGAGAAGGCGATCTTCTCCAAGACCTCGGGCAGGAGGAGCTGGCGGACGGTCTTGATTTCGAGCGGGATGATCCGTAAGGCGATGGCCAGCGAGCCGCGCTGGTGGAATATGCTGCCGCGGAAGCGGCCGAATCCGGAAAGGCTGTAGGCCAGGTCGATGTCCAGTTCCTCCTGGAGCCTCGCTTTTTGAGGGTCCGTCATCATCTGGTTTCCGAGTTCATCGGTGTCCTGGATCGTGAGCCTCGGGAAACCCGTCAGGGGGGTCAGCGTCCCGTGGATGCGGATCATGGGATGGTTCCCGGCCTTCAGGTGAATGTCCGAGGCGTCCCTCTCAATGGCAATCTTCAAGAATTCGTCAATGACCATGGCCGTCTCCTTCATTAAATTTTTTTTAGAGATATGTCAACCAATGGTATGTGTCCTCGCGCTCTCCGTTGACGTAGGCGAAAAACTCTTCCTGGAGCTTCCCGGTGACCGGCCCGCGCCGACCGCTCCCGACGATGATCTTATCGATGGACCGGATCGGGGTCACTTCGGCCGCCGATCCCGTAAAAAAGACCTCATCGGCCGTGTAGAGCATCTCCCGAGGGATCGTCTCCTCGACGAGCTTGATGCCCAGGTCCCGGACGATGGTCATGATCGTGTCCCTGGTGATCCCCGGGAGGATCGACGCCGAAAGAGGCGGCGTGTAGACCGTCCCGTTCATGACCAGGAAAATGTTCTCCCCGCTTCCTTCGCTGACGTGCCCCCGGATGTTCAGGGCGATCCCCTCCGTATAACCGTCCAGGACGGCCTCCATTTTGATGAGCTGGGAATTCATATAGTTGGCACCGGACTTGGCCAGGGCCGGGAACGTGTTGGGGGCCATACGCCACCAGGTCGAGACCTTGACATCGACCCCGTTCTCAAGGGCTTCCGGACCCAGATATTTACCCCATTCCCAGACGAGAATGTTGCAGTTCACCGGGTTCGGAAAAGGGTCCACGCCGAGGGTTTTATATCCCCGGTAGATGATGGGGCGGACATAACACGACCGGAACCCGTTGGCCTTGATGGTCTCGAGGACCGCTTGATTGAGTTCGTCCTGGCTGTACGGGACATCCATCCTGTAGATCTTACACGAGTTGAAAAGACGCCGGGTGTGGTCTTTGAGGCGGAAGACAGCCGTCCCCTTGGATGTCTCGTAGGCACGGAATCCTTCGAAGAGCGAACTCCCATAGTGCACGACATGCGAGGCGACATGGATCGTGGCATCTTTCCAGGGAACCAGTTTCCCGTTCATCCATACCATGCCGTTCTCGTTGAAGGGGCTCATTCCCATTTCCTTGACAAAACTTCAAGACCTTTTTAGGCTCATTTTATACGAAGGGACCCCACGAAGTCAATCCGGCCTTTCGGGTCAGGCTGATTCTCCGCAGTGGGGACAGGTCTTCGATTTCAGGGGAAGCGGCCGGCGGCAGTTCCAACAGAGGTCGGCTTTGCGTTTCTCCCGGGCCTTGATCCTGGTGAAGATGTCCTCGATCTCGGTGCTCTTGGTATCGTGCCCCCTGTAAACGGAGAGACCGCGGATGATGTCGCCGGCGTTTTGGTACCGTTCTTCGATCTTGGCGGCCAGACACTTCATGATAATCTCATCGACCTCCTTGGGAACCTTGTTGTTGCGGATCCTGGGCGGCGTGATCTTCCCCAGCTGGGCCTTCTCCAGGATCTTGAAGGGGTCGGGGTCGAAGATGGGCGGCCGGCCGATGATCATCTCATAGAAGATGCAGCCGATGGAATAGATGTCCGAGGCAAAGGAGGCTTTTCCCATGAACTGCTCGGGGGCCATATAAGGCGGAGAACCGATGCGCGTCGAGGCATAAGGAACGGTTTGGAGCCAAGCCGAGGTTCCGAAGTCGGTGATCTTGACCGTCCCGTCCTCCGAGACCATGATGTTGGAAGGCCGGAGGTCACGATGGATGATTTTGTTCTTGTGGGCATGGTCGATCCCGTACGAGACCTGCTTGATGAAGTCCATGGCCTGTTCGCAGTCCAAGACTTTTTCCTTCTCCAGGATCTTCTCCAGGGTCCTCCCTTTGACATACTCCATGACCATGAAGAAGATGTTCTTCTCCTTCTCGGCCGAGATCATCCGGACGATATTGGGGTGGTTCAAGGCGGCCTGAAGCCTTGGCTCCTTGAGGAGTTTGTAGAGTTCGACAGATTGTTTATGGGGGACCTTGATGGCCACTTTGATATCCAGCCACGTATCCTTGGCCAAAAACACCGAGCCGAAACCCCCGCTCCCCAGGGAGCGCAGGATCTCGTACTTTCCGACCTTCTGTCCTTGTAGGAACATGTCACGAATTCTTGAATTGGGAGACCATGCCCACGGCAGCCACGAAGCCTCCGGGGCTCTTCTGATCGATCTCTCCGGCGTAAAACTGGTTTGAGGTCAACCTCGCTGCCCTAAACAAATCAATGGAATAGATTCCTGACCTTCAGAACGACGCTATTGTCCACATCGTTGATGGTTTCGCCCCTGAGTTCGGCCAGCTTGAGGAGGAGAGATCTCTGTTCCTTCGTCAGGTCCGCGGGCGTCGTCACGATCACCTTCATGTAGAGGTCCCCTTTGCGCCGGCCGTCCACATCCCTTATGCCTTTGCCTTTGATGCGGAAGACCTCCCCCGACTGGACCCCGGGAGGAACTTTGAGGACCTCGTTGCCCTCAAAAGTCGGGACCTCGATCCTGGCTCCCAGGGCGGCCTGGGCAAAGGACAGGGGGATCTTGCAAGAGAGGTCGTTCTTTTCCCGTTCAAAAAAGGCGTGCTTCCGGATCCTGGTGATGACATAGAGATCGCCGCGGGGCATGTCCTTTTCTCCGGCTTCCCCTTCTCCAGGGACCCTCAGCCTCGTGCCGTTGTCCATCCCGGCGGGGATCTTGATCTTCAGCGAGGCCTTTTCCTTGACCATCCCGGTCCCTTGGCATTCTCCGCAAGGAGAGGCAATGATCTCGCCGGCACCCCTGCAATGGGAGCAGGTCCTGGAAAGGGTGAAGAATCCCTGCTGATAACGGATCTGGCCCCTTCCCTGGCAGGCCGGGCAGATCGATTTTCGCGTGCCGGGGCGAAGCTTCGATCCGTCGCAGGAAGGGCATCTCTCGTGGCGGGTAAGCTTGATCTCCTTTTCCACGCCCACGGCCGCTTCCTCGAGACTGATCTCCATCTCCAGGGCCAGATCCCTGCCCCTTTCCGGCTGCCGCCTCCGGGTCCGCTCCCCGGTCCCGAAGAAATCTCCGAAGCTGAAGCCGAAGAAATTCCCCAGGATATCCTCGAAGTCTTCGAACACGGACGCATCGAATCCCGAATAGCCCTGGCGCTTCAGTCCGTCGGCCCCAAATTGGTCATAGATCGCCTTCTTGTCCGGATCGATGAGGACGCTGTAAGCCTCGGCGGCTTCCTTGAAGCTTTCTTCAGCCTTCTTGTTCCCGGGGTTCCTGTCGGGGTGGTGTTTGAGGGCTGCCTGTCGATAAGCATTTTTTATCTCTCCCGGGGCTGCCCCGCGGGAAACTCCCAGAACCTCATAGTAATCCTTTCCAGCCATTATTTCTATTTCCTTAGAGCGACCGCTTTTTCCTTTTCAATGATCTTCTTGATGTCCGCGGAAGACAGGCCTGAAGAGGCCCTGACCTGGATCCTCTGCTGGCGGCCGGAAGCGACATCGTTCGCCGACACCTTGACGATCCCGTCCGCGTTGATTTCGAACGTGACATCGATCTGGGGAACTCCGGCGGGTGCCGGCTCGATCCCTACGAGCTCGAACGTTGCCAGGGACTTATTCTGGGTGGCGAACTCGCTTTCCCCCTGGAGAACATGGATTCGGACACGCCTCTGGTTGTGCTCTACGGTCGTAAACGGCATCGTCTTCTTGGCGGGGATGGTCGTGTTCCGCTCGATGATCTTCTGGTAGGTTTGGTTCTCAGTCTCTATCCCCAGTGAGAACGGCGTGACGTCCAGGAGCAGGACGAGGTCATTGATGGACCCTTTAATGATCCCCGCCTGGATGGCCGCGCCCATGGCCACAATCTCATCCGGGTTGACGTGCTCGGCAGGTCTTTTGTTGAAATGCTTCGAGACCTTTTCCTTGATCAGGGGCATGCGCGTCTGGCCGCCCACCATGATGACCTCACCGATGTCCCCGACGTTCAGCCGACAGTCGTCGAGCGCCCTGTCGATGAGGGGGATGGCCCTATCCACGAGGTCTACGGTCAGATCCTCCAGAAGCCCGCGGGAGATCGACCTTCGGATATGCTTGGACCCGGCCCCCTTGTTAGAGATGAAAGGCAGGTTGATCTCGGTCTCCATCGTAAACGACAGCTCCCGTTTGGCCCGCTCGCAGGCTTCCTTGACCCTTTGCAGGGCCAGCTTGTCCTCGTAGAAATCGGCCCCGCCGTCCTTCTTGAATTCCTCGGCCAGCCATTCGACAATACGATTGT